>Ga0209491_10000465_pt1 | contig 81311 bp, 66 predicted proteins | sample BON02_FD_187213 | JGI IMG/M metagenome (GOLD analysis project Ga0209491, IMG submission 187213) | Freshwater microbial communities from Lake Bonney liftoff mats and glacier meltwater in Antarctica - BON-02 (SPAdes) (version 2) | ecosystem: Environmental > Aquatic > Freshwater > Ice > Glacier...
GAGTTTGTCCCGTCCTCCCCATCGTGTATGCTTCGGCGGAGTTCCCCCCGGCAGAGTGCCGGATCTGATACATGAACATCATCATCGTAGGTGCCGGTGAAATCGGCACACATATCGCCCTCAGTCTCGCGGCGGAGAGTCACGCCATCGTCGTGATCGAGGCCGATCCGGTAGTCGCGGACCTGCTCAACAGCCGCATCGACGCCCGCGTCCTCGTCGGCGACGGCACCTCCATCACGACGCTGATCGATGCCGGGGTGGGGGACTGCGACCTCTTTCTCACCCTCACGAGCGACAACAATATCAATCTGGTCTCGGCCTCGATCGCGAAGCGACTGGGCGCGAACAAGACGATCTGCCGCGTTCATCCGGGCATCCAGCGCGAGAGCCTTTTCCTCGACTACGGCGAGCATTTCGGGATCGATTACCTCTTCAGCCCCGAGCGTCTCGCGGCGGTAGAGCTGGGCAAGCACGTCCGCAACCCCACCTCCACGATGGTCGAGGAGATCGCGCGCGGGTTTGTCGAGATCCAGCAGCTCAACCTCGCGCCGGGGAGCCGCCTCTGCGGGCTGCCGCTGAAGGAGATTGACTTCCCCCCGCGGGTCAGGGTCGGGGCGATCAATCGCGGCAGCGAGATCATCGTGCCCAAGGCCGACGAGATCCTCCTCGCCGGCGATCTCCTCACTCTCTTCGGGGAACCGACGCGACTGCACGACTTTCTCCCGAAGTTCCAACAGTCCTCGGAGAAGGAGGAGGAGCTCAATATCGTGATCTTCGGCGGGGGTGAGTATGGCTTCTCCCTCGCCCAGTCGCTCGAGAGCGTGAAGTGCCGGGTGCGGATTTTTGAAGAAAACACGGCCCGCTGTGAGGAACTCTGCGACCAACTCACCAACGTGACGATTCTCAATGCCGACGCCACCTCCATCGCCGAGATGAAAGAGGAGCAGATCGGGAAAGCCGACTTCTTCATCGCGGTGACGAATGTGGACGAGGACAATGTCATGACCTGCCTGCAGGCGCATAGCCTCGGGACGAAGTATTGCCTGCCGCTCATCCACCGCGCCGACTACGCCGATGCAATGACGAGCTACGGGGAAAAAATGGGAATCCTCGCCGCCGTGAGCCCGCGCGAGGCGACGCGGAAAGATCTCGCCCGATTTATCACCTCGGATCGATTCCATCTCCTCCAGAAACTCGAGGGGGTCGAGCTCATCGAGACGGCGGTGAATCCCGATTCGTCCATCATCGGGAAAATGGTGCGCGACGTCTCGTGGCCCGAAGACTGCGTCCTCGTCGCGCTGGTCAATTCCTCGCGCGGTCAAGTCCCGGCCGCCGATGACGAGATCAAGCTCGGGGACAGTCTCTACGCTCTCGTGAAACCCAGGGCAAAACGCGAATTCCTCAAGCTCGTCGCTCCCTGATGAATCTGCGTGTCGTCATCAAGATCCTCGGTCTCCTCGCGGTCCTCGTCGGCTTGGCGATGGCGGCGTGCTGGCTCTATGCCTGGGTCGAGTGGAAAATGGACGAGGGCAGCGCGGCGGCTCTCGCGACAGAGCGGGCTTTCGCGTTCTCTACGGGCATCACCGTGGGCGCGGGACTTTTAATGTTTCTGTCAGGTCTGGGCACCCCCAATGAAGTGCTGCGGCGGGAGGCCATCGCGATCGTGGGCCTCAGCTGGGTCCAGGTCAGTCTCTTCGGGGCGCTGCCCTATTACCTCTGCGAGCCCGGTCTCGGGGCTTTTGCCTCGATCTTTGAGTCCGTCTCGGGCTTCACCACGACGGGGTCGTCGGCGATGACGGACATCGAGTCCTTTCCCCGCCCGGTTCTGATGTGGCGCTCCCTCACCCAGTGGCTCGGCGGCATCGGGATCCTCGTCGTCTTCGTCGCGGTGCTCTCCTTCCTCGGGGTGGGGAGCCGGTCCCTCGTCGCGCAGGAGTCTAGCATCAATATCTCTGACGCGGGGGCCTCGCGTATCCGCGATGTCGCAGCGAGTCTCCTCAAGGTGTATCTCACGCTGACCCTGATCTGCTGTCTGGGGCTGCTCGGGCTGGGCATGAATGTCTTCGAGTCGGTCTGTCACTCCATGACGACGATCGCGACCGGAGGGTTCAGCCCCAAGAATGCGAGCATCGCGCACTACAGCGACGTGCGCATCGAGATGTGGCTGGCGCTCTTCATGTTCCTCTCCTCGATCGGATTCATGCTCTACATTTTCGCTTTCAAAGGGAAGTGGAGCCGGATCAGGGCGGAGGAGGAGGCCCGCTATTATTTCTTCCTCATCCTCGGCGCGACTCTCGCGATCGCGCTCGACCTACTGCTCGCGACCGATGACTACACCTACCTCGTGGCGATCGAAAATGCCTTTTTTAATGTCGTCTCGATCGGCTCAACGACGGGCTTCGGCGCGTCGGACTACGACCAGTGGCCCCTCTTCTCGCGGGTCGTCCTGATGGTCATGATGCTCATCGGCGGCTGCGCCGGTTCGACCGCGGGGGGCATCAAGATGAACCGTGTCATTCTCTTCCTCAAGATCGCCTTCCGGGAACTCGTGCGGTCGTTCCGCCCGAATCAGGTCTTCCGGATCCGGCTCAACGGGGTTGCGCCCGACGAGAAAGTATTCGTCACCACGTCTTTTCTCATCGCCCTCGGTTTCTCCCTCTCGGGCATCGCCTTTATCATCGTCTCCGTGCTGGAACCCTCGCTCGACATGATCTCGGTGATCGGCTGTGTCTATGCCACGCTCTTCAATGTGGGGCCCGGCTTTGAAGCGGTCGGCCCTACCAGCAATTTCGGATTTCTCCAGCCGGCCACGCTCATGGTCCTGAGCTTCCTCATGATCCTCGGCCGTCTCGAGTTCTTCGCCCTGCTCGTCCTTTTTGTCCCTTCGCTCTGGAGGAAATACTGATCCCGGGTCCGATGGAGATGACGGCACCGGCCTGGAATCTGAAGACCCGTCTCGAGGATACGGGGCTGATCCGTTTTGACAAAAAATCGCGCGAGGGTTTTGCCAAACTCGGACTGCACACGATAGGCGACACGGTCACCCATTACCCGCGCCGTCACGAGGACAGGACGCGCTTCGACCGCTTTCCCGAAGGGGCGATGGAGCACCCCGTCTGTCTCCACGTCGTCGTGACCGATAGCCGCGCCGCCTTCGGCAAAGCGAAAGGGCGGCGCTGTTTCGAGGTCACGGTCGAGCCGGTCGGCGGCGACATCCTCGGCAATCGCATCGTCCTGCGCTGGTTCAATAATGTCTATTTGCAGAAAGTCATCACGGTGGGGCACGAGCTCGTCCTCTTCGGTCTGCCGAAGGAGAGTGGACGCCGCGTCGTGATCGATCATCCCGATTTCGAGATCGTCGAGGGCGGGCAGTCGGCGAGTGACGCGCACATGGGGCGTATCGTGCCGATCTACGCGCTCAGCAGCGGGGTGAATCAAAAGAGTCTGCGCGGGCTCATCCACGATCTCCTCGAAGCGATCCCCGACGAGATGCTCCCCGACTGGCTTCCGCCGGGAGACTACGGCGGGCTCACCCGCGCCGCGGCGATGCGGTGCATCCATTACCCGCCGACCCTCGCTGATCTCGCGCCAGCGCGGCGGTATCTCGCGCTGGAGGAGTTCACCCGGATCCAGCTCATCCTGCGGGAGCGTCGCACCGCTCATCAGGCGCGGGGCGGCGTCCCCCATTGTGGCCCCGGGCATCTCCTCGCGCAGTTCCTCGAGGCGCTGCCTTTTGAACCGACGCGGGCCCAGCAGCGGACAATAGGGGAAGTCAGGGGCGACCTCGCCGCGAGTGTGCCGATGACCCGCCTCCTCCAGGGCGATGTCGGGGCGGGGAAAACGCTCGTGGCGGCGGCGGCGATCCTGCTCACGGTCGAGGCGGGCTACGATGCCGCCCTGATGGCTCCCACCCAGATCCTGGCAGAGCAACATTTCCAGACCTTTCGCGGCTGGCTCGCTCCGCTCGGGATCGATGTGCGGCTCCTCACGGGGACGCGGGACGAGGCAACCGAGATGCCGCTGTTCGCCGCCGCAGCCGCTGCCGGACACGGGAAAAGGAACGGCACCCTCACGATCGGGACCCATGCGCTGCTCCATGGTCGGGCCGGTTTTGAAAATGGTCTCGGTCTCGCCGTGATCGACGAGCAGCACAAGTTCGGCGTGGCCCAGCGCGAGGCGCTCATCGGTCAGGGGGACTCCACCGATGTGCTCGTGATGACCGCTACACCGATTCCCCGTACCCTGACGCTTGCCTTTTACGGAGACCTCGATGTCTCCATCCTCGACGAGCTGCCGGCCGGACGCGGCAAGATTATCACGGGGATACGGCTCACGACCCAGACGAACGATGCCGCCGCCTTTGTCCGCGACCAGCTCGCGACGGGGCGACAGGCCTACCTCGTCTATCCGCTCATCGACGAGTCGGATAAGCTCACTGTCGGTGCCGCCTCGATCGAGTTCGAGGCCTGGAAAAAACGGCTTCCCGGCCATGAAGTCGAGCTGCTCCACGGGCGCATGTCGGCCGACGAAAAGGAGATCGCAATGGACCGCTTCCGCCGGGGCATCGCCCGTGTCCTCGTCTCGACCACGGTCATCGAGGTCGGGGTCGATGTGCCGAATGCGAACGTCATGCTCATCTACCACGCCGAGCGCTTCGGTCTCGCGCAGCTCCACCAGTTGCGCGGACGGATCGGGCGGGGGGAGCACAAGAGCTTCTGCGTTCTCATGATCGCCCCCGAGCAGGCGGCCGCGCGGGACAGGCTAAAGATCCTCGAGGAGACGCGCGACGGCTTCCGCATCGCCGACGAGGACCTGCGCCTGCGCGGTCCCGGGGAAGTCCTCGGCACGCAGCAGAGTGGCCTGCCGGATCTGAAGTTTGCCGACTTCCTCGGCGATGCGAGGCTGGTGGAAGAGGCGAGTGAGATCGCCTCCGTGATGATCGCGTCGGGGAAACGCCGCTGAAGCTCCCTTCGCTTCGCTCTTGCCAGAACTGCTTCCTTTCTCCACTCTCCCCGCACTATGAGCGACTCCCTCGGAACTTCTCCGCACGCCACTGTCATCAGACGCATCGGTCTCGGGGCGGGGCCGATCGTCTTCCTCCTGACGCTTCTGTTTGTCGAGCTCGATCCGGCGACGCATACGGACGAGCGCATGGCGGCGGTCGCGGCGCTGATGGCGATCTGGTGGATCACTGATGCCATCCCGATGGCGGCGACATCGCTCTTGCCGCTCGTCCTTTTTCCCCTCTTCGGGGTGATGGAGGGACGGGAGATCGCGCCGGTCTACATCAATCATATCATCTTCCTCTTCCTCGGCGGCTTTCTCATCGCCCTCGCGATGGAGCGGTGGAATCTCCACCGTCGTATCGCTCTGCGCATCATTCGCACGATCGGGTCGGATCCCCCTCGCCTCGTCCTCGGGTTCATGCTCGCGACCGCCTTCCTCTCGATGTGGATCTCGAATGCCGCCACCGCGATCATGATGCTCGCGATCGGTCTCGCGGTGATCCGCCAGACCGAGGCCACTTTCGGAAAGGGGAAAACGGCCGCCTTTTCCGCCGCGCTCCTCCTCGGGATCGCCTACAGCGCGAGCATTGGAGGCATGGCCACACTCGTCGGAACCCCTCCAAATCTCGCCCTCGTGCGGCTTTTCGAGCTGAGTTTCCCCGATGCCGCTGCGGCCAGCTACAGCATCTCCTTCGGGCAGTGGATGCTGCTCGGGGTTCCGCTCAGCCTCGCTCTGCTGGCGGTGGCGTGGGTGACTCTGACGCAGGTCTGCTTTCGTAGTCCGGGTGATCTCGTCCTCGATCCCGGCATGATCAACGAAGAGCAGCGCCGCCTCGGCCCGATGCGATTTGAGGAAAAGGCGGTTCTCGCGGTCTTCGCCTCGACCGCGCTCCTCTGGATCTTCCGCGAAGATCTCGATCTCGGCGCCCGCGTGATCGTCGGCTGGGCGTCGTGGCTGCCGTTCGGGGACTATCTCGACGATGGCACGGTCGCCGTGGCGATGGCGCTGCTGCTCTTCCTCATCCCCGCCCGCCGATATGAGGGCGAGGACCGCGAGCATGACACGCTGCTGGACGCGAGTGTTTTTCACAAAATCCCGTGGCACATCATCCTGCTCTTCGGGGGCGGCTTCGCGCTGGCCAAGGGATTCCAGAGTTCCGGCCTCTCGAGCTGGGTCGGGGCGCAGTTTGCCGGGCTCGAGGATGCCCCGCTCCCCTTGCTGGTGGGCTCCATCTGCACGGTGCTGACTTTCCTCACCGAGTTCACATCGAACACCGCGACGACCGAGATGATCCTGCCTCTCCTCGCGGCGGTCGCCACGGCGACGGGGATTCATCCGCTCCTGCTCATGGTCCCGGCGGCGCTCTCGGCCTCGTGCGCTTTCATGCTCCCGGTCGCGACTCCGCCGAATGCGATCGTCTTCGCGAGCGGCCATATCCGCATGGGGCAGATGGTCAAGGCCGGCATCATTCTGAACCTCGTGGGCATCGTCCTGATCACCGGGCTCTTCCTGCTGCTCGGGCCGGCGGTTTTCGAGATCGACCCGGCGGCACCTTTGCCCGCCTGGGCAAAGTGAAATGAGTTCTTACTCCGGCAGCCGCCACTCCACCGGGATCTCGAGCGCCTGGTTGAAACGGTTCCGGTATTTCACAAGTCCGTTGCGGGCGCCGTACTCGTGGACCATCTTGGTCACCTTCACGTCAAAGCAGCAGTACTCGGCGATGTCCATGATGCGCCCCTCCTGCCACCATTTGATCGCGTCGGTCCCGACGGCGGTCTTGCTCTGGCCGAGGGTCTCACCGGCGACCGCGTCGAGCTTGGGCCGGTGTAGGAGGACCTTTTCCAGATCGACCATTAGATCGAGATTGTGGGTATGTTCCTTTAGATCGAGGATGGTGTAGCCCATGAGGACTTCATAGTCGAAGGAGATGTGATTGAACCCGATCACGAGGTCCGCATTGCAGAGTTCGTCGATGAGAGCCTGGACGTTCGGCTCATCGTAGATCACGTAGCCTCCCCGGGCGGTGCTGTAGGTCACCCCGATTGACATCTTCATGTCCGCCTTGCGATCCCAGCCGCCCACGTCGTTGGCCGAACGCTGGGTCTCTAGATCGAAATAGACGTAGTTTTCCGCCATGGGTGGGAACGAATCAGGAATACGGTTCGTACATGTTCCATGGCAAATCGGAGAACACCGGATTCGCCTGCTCGATCTCTTCGAGAAGAGCGTTTTCGCCCTCGTGGAGAGCGGCGGCCCAGACCTTGTCGAAATTCGAGAAATGCTCGCGGGTGCGTTTTTCCGCATAACCGCGCGACGGCTCGTTCTGCATCAGGAATCCCCAGTCGCTCGACTGCGCGAGGAGCAACTCCTTCGTGAGCAGTTGGATGCATCGCTGGCGGTGCGCGATCATCCCCTCGGTGAAGTCGGAGCGGTTCTCTTCGAACAATCTCACGAAACGGGCGAGCTGCTCGGAGCGCTTCTGCATTTCAAAATAGACCCAGTTGTTCTCGGCACTCGTCCAGGTCTCGAAGTAACCGCCCTCGCCCCACGACGAGGAAACCGGCGAGGCCGGCGGGAACGCGGTCTCTTTATGCGTTGCGAGATAGGCGCCCGGAGTCGTGAAGACGAAATCGGTGCGTGTCGCCGCCTTGCGGAAGACTCGCTCCAGGAACTCCGTGCCCTCAAACCACCAGTGGCCGAAGAGGTCCGCGTCGAAGGCGCAGACGACGATGGGATTCTCCACCCCGCTGGCCTCAAGCGCGGCGAGTTGGGCTCCGCGACTGCTGATGAAGCGGACAGTGTGTTCCTCGATCGCTCTCGAGGCGAGTTCGGGGTCGTAGATCGCACTGTTCTCGCCCTCGCGCGAGGCGCGGAAGTACTTCAGCCCGGTGAACTGGCGCTCGCCATTCTCCCCGAGATACTCGCGCAGGTACTCGATCGGGGCCTCGAGCCCGATGTCGCGCATGAAGTCACGATAACGCTCGTCGCCGGGGAATCCCTCGTCCGCATTCCAGACCTCGCTGCTGCTGGCCTGGTCGCGGCCGAAGACCATGAGGCCATCCTGAGTCACGCCGGGGAGGAAAGGAAAGTCGTCGCTCGTCTGGGGCGAGGTCGTGAGGGCATGCTCCTCGACGATGGTCCAGTCGAGCCCTTCCTGCTTTAGCACCTGACTCAGGGCCGGGGCGTAGGCGCACTCGGGCAGCCAGAAGCCCTTGGGCATGCGCCCGAAGCACTGCACATACTGGCGGATCCCCGCGCGGACCTGCGCCTGGACCGCCTCGGGCACGCGCATGAGGAGCGGGAGGAGCCCGTGGGTAGCGGCACTCGCGGTGATCTCGAGGTGACCGCTGTCGCGGAGATCAGCGTAGGCTTTGATCAGGTCGCCCTGCCACTCATCGACGAAGAGCGCCCGGAAGCGATGGAGCCTGTCCTCGTACATCTCGGCGAGCTCGCGGTGGCCGGTGATGTCGCCGCGCTCGACCTCGTCACGGCAGAGTCGCAGGGTGCGATCGATGTACGCGAGGCTTCGGCGCTTCAGGAGCCGGTCCCGCAGCATCGCGAGCAGGGTCGGGGAAAGATTGAGCGTCAGCTTGAAAGGGACAGCCTCTTCCCGCAGGCGGAAGAGCATCTCGAGCAGGGGCAGATGAGTCTCCACCACGGCGCTGTGCAGCCAGTCCTCTTCGAGGCAGTGCGAGACTTCAGGGTGCCGCACCCACGGGACATGGGCGTGTAAAACGATCGAGCAATTCCGACTCATGAAAATTTAACGGATTGGAGGAGTAATAAGGCAAAAAAGGCACAAAGTGCCAGCCCTATCCTAAGCGCACCGAGGGGAGGATTTTCAACCCTTATTTTCAAGTGCTGATCCCAGAGGCAATTACCAGTGGACTGAATACGAAAGTAACTAAAAATCATGCCGATGAGAATGAGGGGGAACTGGTAGAAGCCGACTCCCATCACGTAAACGTAAAAGGATCGTCCCAACGATGTCTTTATCGGAACGGCCTTGCCGTCCTCCGTCTTTACCCGAATCCCGAAGAGAGCCTTGCCCGGCGTCGTGCCATAAAGGTGGATGAGGACGGCCTCCAGGAACTGCCATCCGATCAGGGAGAGAAAGAGCGTCCGCGCAAAGATGAGGGCCTCGGGCTTCTGCATTTCTTCCATGTAGCGGTTGAACACTTCGCTCAGTTGCTCGCCGGGGAGGCCTTGGGGGACCGCCAGATCTGACAGGTGGAAGACCAGTACCGAGACCGCCGTGTAGTCGAACATGCGCGCCCAGAAGCGGATGAAGGGCCGCGGCCGGGTCGGGTCTTCAGCGAGCGTCGGTAGAGAAGCCGCCGGTCGCACCGCAGGGAGGGGGGCCGTCCCGATCTCGTCGGCATGCGGGTTGATGGGCTCGGATTCGGGCTTGGGCTCGGATTCGGGCTTGGGCTCGGGAGCCGACTCCGGATCCGGGAGCGGGGGAGGGAGCGGGGCCGGGCGCCCCGAAGCTTCCCCTTCAGAGCGGGCCTTGCTGCGCTCGCGCAACATCTCGAGCGCGGGAACCTCCTGCAGGGGTTGCCATGCGTCGAGATCGCGGTGCCAGGCGAGAGTATCGCCCGTCACCTCGCCGCTCTCGAGGAGGTCGCCGATTTTAAAAATAGAATAGGGACCCTTCCGGGCACCGTCGATAGAGAGGTAGAAGTCCATGGGGGGAGGGAGTATCGGGAGATCAGCGGAGGGTGACGCGGCTTATTCGCTGCGGAGAGCCTTTGCCGGCTGCATCGAGGCTGCGATGAGGGCGGGGACGAGAGAGGCGACCGTGCAGGCGAGGAAGGCGCCCACCGAGATGATGACCGAGTCGCGCAGGGTCTGCTTGGCCGGCAGACCGCCATCGACCTTGTAGATCTCTTCGGAGAAAATATCGACGCCGAAATGGCTGCCGACCCAGCCGGCCATGTCGTTGCGGAAATAGAGCGTCACCTGGGCGAGGAGCAGTCCCACGACCACCCCGACGATGCCCACCATGATGCCCTGGACGAGGAAGACCCACGCAACCTGGCCCTCGAGCGCCCCGAGCGCCTTGAGAAGGCCGATCTCGGACCTCTTCTGGTAGGTCACCGTGATCATCGTGTTCATGATGCAGAAGCCGCCCACGATCATGATCATGAAGAGGATCAGATACATCGCCTGGCGCTCCGCCGCGACCGCGTCGAAGATCAGCTTGTGCATCTGCACCCAGGTCATGACCCGGAACTGTTGGGGCAGAATGGCGTGGATTTTTTCCTGATACTCATTCGCCTTGAACCCGTCATCCGTCCTCACGGCGATGCCGTGGCACTCCTCGAGATCGAAATTGTAGAGCACCTGGGCCGTCTCGAGATGGACAAAGATGATGTTGCTGTCGAAGTCCCAGTTACCCGAGTCGAAGATCCCCGTCACCGTCACCTCCTGCGGAGCCGTCATCTCGCGGATCCCGTTCGCCTCTGCCTTGCGACCGTCCGCGTCGTCCGCCTCTTCCATGCGGTCGAGAGACTGCATGATCGCGTCGATGTCGCGAGGGGAATAGAGCAGGATCTTGTCCCCGACGTGAATGTTCTGCGACTCGGCGATGCCGTCCCCGATCACGGCGGAATAAAAATCCTTCAGATCAAAGTCGCCCACCGGCACCGTCTTCGTCGGATCGGTGGGGTTCTTCGGGTCGAGGGTCTTCGCCAGCTTCGCACGCATGCGCTCGAGTTCCTCGCCCTCGGGCGGGAGGATGCCGCGTATCATCGGCGCGCTCCGCAGTCCCTCGAAGTCCATCACGACCTGGCCGCGCACGTACGGAGTCACCGAGATGACCCCCTCGACCGCGGCGACTTTTTCATAGATCTCGGGCCAGCCTCGCAGGATCCCGCCCGAGTCGATCACCATGTGCGGCTCGAAGCCGAGGATGCTCTCCTTGATCCGCTCCCCGTAGCCGGTGAAGACAGCGATCACGACCGCGAGCAGCCACACTCCCAGCGCCACTCCGAGGATGGAGATCACCGTGATGATGGAGACAAAGGTCCGCTTGGGCTTGAGATAACGACTGGCCAGGAAAGGACTGAAAAGCATGGACTGGGGAGTTGACTTCGCGCTACGGTAGCCGCTAATCCTCAATTCGATAGTCTAATTCATCTTAACAAGAACCATGATCGGTGAACATCGTGACAAGTACAAGGCCTTTATTTTCCTCGGTGCGCCGGGCTGCGGCAAGGGCACGCAGGGGGAAATCCTCGGTGCCATCCCCCGTTTTTATCACTTTTCGATGGGGGACGCCTTTCGCTCGATGGACACCCGCACCCCGATCGGGCAGGAGTTCATTTCCTACTCCCGCAAGGGCGAACTCGTCCCTGACGAACTTACGATACGGTATTTCAAGGTGCAGGTCGACGCCCGCGCCGACCTGCACATGTTCAAGCCCGACATCGACATCCTCATCCTCGACGGCATCCCGCGCAGCGTCGAGCAGGCGCTCATCCTCGAACAATACATCGACGTGCTCCAGCTCTTCCACCTCTCCTGCCCGGATCGGGAGGAGCTCATCACCCGCATCCGCAAGCGCGCCCTCAAGGAGGGGCGCATGGACGACGGCAGCGAAGAGGTCATCCAGCGTCGCATCCGCACCTACGAAGAGTCGACAAGGGAACTCATCGATCATTATGCCGACCGCCGTGCCAACATCAATGCGAACCAGGCCCCGGTGAAGGTCACCCACGACATCCTCAGCGTCATCCTCAGCCACCCCGAGTGGCAGGCGCACCATGCTGATGACTGAGGTCTGAACCGGCGTTGACGACGCCTTATCCTTTCGGGCCGGTCTCGCGGAAGGGCCACTCCGGCGTTCCCCGGGGATCGACGGCGGCGGGAGACTTGCCGAGAGCGAAGTCCGATGGCTTCAGATTGCGGCCGGGCCAGAAGGTCTCGTCCTTGATGAAGCCGAAGAAGCTCGGGTAAAAGGGATCGACGTAGGCCACGTCCGCTTTTTCCGGGACTTCGATCCCGGTCAGGAAATACGAGGCGTTGACGACGAGTCGGCGCAGATCCTCGCTCACCAGATCGACCGCCGCACCGGCCGTGCAGCAGAAGGCGGTGCCCTTCGCGGTGCCGTTCGGTGCCGTGTACTCGCGCAGCCAGACGAGCGCCTGGAGCGGCTCATTCTTCTCACCCTCGACCGCTTTCGAGGCGGGATCGAGCGTCTCCGTGACCGCGCCGCGCATCAGAATCGTCTCGTCGCCCTTGAGATTTTTCACCGTGTAGACATCGGACGGGGCAAAGACATCCTTTACGCTGCGGAGGATGGGGTGCGCGGCATTGGCCTCTTCGATGACACCGCGAGCGCCCTCCTTTTTATGCGCGCCGTGGTGGGCGACCCAGGTTTCGCCGAGGATCTTCAGGCCGAAGCCGCCCTTCTGCCAGTCGCCATAGGTCCAGCCGCCGTCCTCCATTTTCCCCGCAAAAGCGTGGGTCGAGGTGCGCAGGCCGATGACCGGTTTTCCCGCATTGAGAAAGGCCGTGATCGGTGCGGTCTGGTCGGCCGGGAGATCGCGGAAACGGGCCGAGATGATGAGCAGATCCGCATCGGCGAGTGCTTCCGTGCCGGGGATGTTTTTCTGATTGTTAGGATCGATGAAGCCCTTTTCCGGATCCATCGAAAAGAGCACCGTGGTATCGAAGCCGTGCTTCCCGCTGAGGATCTTCGCCAGCATCGGAAGCGCCTCTTCGGAGCGATACTCCTCGTCCCCGGCGATCAGGACGATCTTTTTGCCCTTGCCCGGCCCGTCCTTGCCCGAGAAGTGCAGCCCCGGCCCGTCGGCAGCGGAGAGAAAAGTCCCGCCGGCGAAGGCGAGGGCGAAAGCAGCAGCGAGGAAACGAAACGGGGATTTCATGATGTGTGGTGCGATTTCAGACGCGACCTCCATCCTAGCCCGTAAGAAGGAAATTGCCATGGCGAGATCGTGGCGTCACGCCCGCTGGTAAATCACGGGGCGCCGGGACCGGGCGGGAACTGCTGCTCGAGGAGCCGTTTCGCCTCCGCGAAGGCGGCTTTGTCAGGAGGGTTCCCGACGACGTTATGGAGTTCCGCCCCGCCGTTGGTGTGATCATAGAGTTCCGTCGCTTCGACCGCTCCGGTGTCCCAGTTGCGCCATTCCGTGTAGCGCCAGCCGGAGGTGCGGACGCTGTAGCCCATCGTCTCGGGCACCCCGCGAGGAGTGCGGTCGGGATAGGGCGGACGCGGATGCTGGGTAAATGCGGCCGGTTTCACCGTGGCGGCGGGATCCTCGAGCAAGGGCACGAGACTCTTGCCATCGAGCCCGGGTGCGGAGGGCAGGCTGCAGAGCCCGGTCATCGTGGGGAAAAGATCGATCATCTCCACGAGAGCCTCGCTTTTTGCACCGGGATGTCGGGTTTCGGGAGGGGCGATGATGAGGGGAACCCGCGCATCGAGCTCGAAGTTGCTCGTCTTGGCCCAGAGTCCGTGCTCGCCGAGATGGTAGCCGTGGTCGCCCCAGAAGACGATGAGGGTATCCTCGAGCACTCCCGCCTCGCGCAGAGCGGCGATGACTTTGCCCACCTGGGCATCGAGATAGCTGATCGCGGCAAAATACCCGTGTCGCATCTCAGCGATCTGTGCCGGGCTTGGCTGCTGCTGCTTGCCGACCGGCCCGAGGATCTCCGTGCCGGGGTGAAAAGCGATCTCCGGCGCGCCTTCGGGACGGTCGGGATTGAGCTCGGGCAGAGCCGCCGGATCGTAGAGGTCCCAGTATTTTTTCGGGGCGTTAAAAGGGGCGTGGGGTTTCCAGAATCCCACTGCGAGGAAAAAGGGACCTCCCTTCTCCAGTTCGGGGATGATTCTCACCGCCTCGGCTGCGACCCGGCCGTCAAAATAGGCCTCGTCGGGCACATCGTAGCTCTCACACATTCCGACAGAACCGTAGCGGCGGAAACTTTCGCATTCCTTCGCATGGTTCTCCGGGAGCGGTCCCTCGATCTGCGGGACATCGTCCCCGTGGTTCGCGTAGTGGAGGAATTCCGGCGCGGACCACGAGCGGGGATCGCCCTTTTCCTTCGTGTGCCAGTTGTGAAAGAGTTTGCCGACGCACCGGGTCGTGTAGCCGTGCTCCTTAAACCAGAGCGGCACGGTAGTGACGTCGGGCGCGAGGTCGCGGAAGTGGGTGCCATTCACATACAGCCCCAGCGTGGCCGGACGCAGACCGGTGAGCATACTGGATCGCGAGGGATTGCAGACCGCCTGCTGGCAGTAGGCCCGGGTAAAAGTCGTGCCCCGGGCGGCGAGCGCATCGAGATGCGGCGTGAGCGCTGCCGATCCATAACACCCCAGCTCCGGCCGCAAGTCGTCGGCCGTGATGAGCACCACATTGCGCGGCGCCGCCCCGACCGGGCTGATGAGCGTGAGCAGTGTGGCGAGGAGGGAAAAAGAGAGCGCGGGGAAGGTCATGGGATCTGAGTGCAGACCCTTCATAAAAGATATCGTCGATTACGGCAAGTTTTTCAGCGGCGGGAATCCCACCGCCATCACCGGATTACGAAACCTGATCGGCGGTCTACCGGCCTGATGAGGCGGGTAAAAGGCTTGCCCGCAGGCGATTCTTTGGCGAGCATGGCGGCCATGTCATCTCCTGTCAAAATTCTCGTCGTCGGCTGCGGCCACATGGGCAAATCACACGCCAAGGCCTATCACGCCATGCCCGGCTTTGAAATCGTCGGAGTCGTCTCCCGCGGGGAGGCCTCGCGCCGTGATCTGCTCGATGCCCTCGGGGCCGAGTATCCGCAGTTTTCCAGCTACGAAGAGGCGCTCGAAGTGACGAAGCCCGATGCCGTCTCGATCAACACCTATCCGGACACCCACGCCGACTACACTAAAAAAGCCTTCGCGGCAGGATGTCATGTCTTCCTCGAAAAGCCCGTCGCGGTCACCGTGGCCGAGGCAGAGGATATCGTCGCAGCGGCGAAGGCGGCGAACCGTAAGCTCGTGGTCGGGTATATCCTCCGCGTCCACCCCACCTGGGAGCGCTTCATCGAAGTCGCGCAGACCCTCGGCAAGCCGCTCGTGATGCGGATGAATCTCAACCAGCAGTCCTCGGGGGACATGTGGCACACCCACCGCATGCTCATGAACTCGATGTCGCCCATCGTCGATTGTGGTGTCCACTACGTCGATGTGATGTGCCAGATGACTCGTTCCCGGCCGATCCGCGTCAGTGCGATCGGAGCCCGCCTCACCGAGGAACTGGTGCCCGGAATGTACAACTACGGCCAGCTCCAGGTGACCTTTGAGGACGGATCGGTCGGCTGGTACGAAGCCGGCTGGGGACCGATGATGAGTGAGGTCGCCTTTTTCGTGAAAGATGTCGTCGGGCCCAAAGGCTGCGTCAGCATCGCCGGGGTGAAAGAGGGCGAAACCGCGAGCGACGACATCGATTCGCATTCCAAAGCCGCCACGCTCAAGCTCCACCACGCCGAACTCGGACCCGACGGCAAATTTTCCCGACCCGACGAGATCATCGACTGCGCCGACGAGCCCGATCACGACGGCCTCTGCGCCCGCGAGCAGGAAGTCTTCCTCAACGCCATCGTCAATGACGTCGATCTCAGCGATCACATGGCCGACGCAATCAACAGTCTCCGCATCGTCCTCGCGGCGGATGAGGCGTTCCGCACCGGAAAGATGGTCGAGTTCTGAGGAGCGGGATGGGAAAAAACGGTCCAGTCCTCGTCGTGTTGAGCGATACCCACGGTCGGCACGGGGCGATGAAACACCCCGTCCCCGCCGGCGATATTCTGATCCATTGTGGAGACTTCTGCGGTCGTGGCAGCCTCCGTGAAGTGGTCGATTTTGCGAACTGGTTCGGGGACTTTCCTCATCCGCACAAGCTCGTCACGGCGGGCAATCACGACGGTCCCGTGGAGGAGGACCCCGACCACTGCCGCGCCCTTTTTGCCGAGCGTGGCATCGAACTGCTCCTCGGGGAGACGGTCGTGGTCGAGGGCTATCGCTTCTTCGGCTCCCCCGTGACGCCGACCTTTTTCAACTGGCACTTCATGCGTGAGCGAGGGGAGGAGATCCGCGCCGAGTGGGAAAAAATCCCTGACGACACCGACGTCGTTTTCACCCACGGACCACCCTACGGGCACGGCGACCTCACCTCGCCCTGGCAGGGAAACCCGCCGCGCAGCGCCGGCTGTCTGGAGCTGCTCGAGCGTCTCCGCGTGGTCCGTCCGCAGTTGCATCTCTACGGTCACATTCACGAAGGCTACGGCGTGACCTGCTCGGATGAAATCCCCGGGACTACCTTCATCAACGCCTCGACCTGCACGGAGCAATACTGCCCTGACAATGCGCCATGGCGTGGTGTCCTTTCCCGCTGAACTTTGAATGAAAAATTCCCTCTTCACTACTCTGCTGATCCTCGCGTTAGTCGCCGCCTTTCCGTGTGCCGCCGCCGATGACAAAGCCTGGCTCGAAAAGGGCACGCTCGTTTTTCACGATGCCTTCGAACGTGAAGAGGATGGCAATCTCGCCAAAGCCATCGGCAACGGCTGGAACAGCGCCACCGCCGATCGCGTTCCGGCGATCAAGCAGGCCGATCTCGACGAGGGCATCCTGAAGATCGCCAGCGCCACGAAAGAGGCCGGGCACGCCGCCCACATTCACCACGAGGCCGGCTTCACCGATGGCGGAGTCGTCGTGCGTTTCCGTTTCCCCGGAGCAAACAAGAACGAAGGGCTCCAGCTCGGCTTCGTCGATCGCGAGGTGCCGGGCGTCCATGCCGGCCACCTCTGCTACGCCATTCTTGCGCCTGACAAAGCCAGCCTCATCGATCAGAAAACGGGGATCATGAATCTCGCGAACCGCAAGCGCCGCGACGACGCCGTCGCGGCGAAAGAGAAGATGCCCAAAGATCTCGAAGCGCTCCTCGCCACCAAACAGAGCGGCGGGAAGTGGAAAGCCGACACGGAATGGCACGAACTCGTCCTCGTCACCGAAGGCGACGAGATGCGTCTCAGCATCGACGGCAAAGTCGTTGCCACCCACCGCTCCGAAGGCTTCGCCCATCCCGTGAAACGCTGGTTCAGCTTCCTCGTCTCCTCCACCGTCTGGATCGACGATGTGAAGGTGTGGGGAGTAGGGGAGTAGCAAAGTAGCAGAGAATCCATATCCGCTCCTCCACTGAACCTCTGCGCAAACTCATCTCCTGAATTCTTTACTTCTCAGCTTCTTTGCGACTCTACTACTCCAGTTGACTTCGCTTCGCTCCGTCCATCTCCGCTACGCTCCGATTCTCCATGAAACACCCCCTCCTCCTCACCACTCTCCTCTCCATCCTCCTCCCCGTCATCGCCGCTGAACCGGTCGCGCTCTTTGACGGAAAATCCTTCGCCGGATGGGAGGGCGACACCGGCACGGTCTGGCGCATCGAGGACGGGGCACTCACCGCCGGATCGCTCACCGTGAAGCAGGAGAAAAACAACTTCCTCGCCACCGTGAAAGAATACGCCGATTTTGATCTCAGTCTGAAATGGCGTCTCGAGGGCACCGAAGGATTTGTGAACGGCGGCGTCCAGTTCCGTTCGCAGCGTATCCCCGATCATCACGAAGTCATCGGCTACCAGGCCGACCTCGGGGCCGGCTACGATGGTGCCCTCTACGATGAGAGCCGTCGCAAAAAGATGCTCGCCCAGCCCGACAAGGAACTCCTCGCAAAGGCGCAGAAGCCGCTCGGCGAATGGAACGACTATCGCATCCGCGCCGAGGGTCCGCGCATTCAGATCTGGCTCAACGGTGTCCAAACCGTCGATTACACCGAAGCCGAGCCCGGCATCGAAATGACCGGTATCATCGCCGTCCAAATCCACGGCGCAGCCACCAGTGTCGTGCAGTATAAAGATTTCGTGATCGAGGCGCTGTAACCGGTTGCAGTGAACCTGGCTTGCCAATTTAGCGAATCGGAAGTGTAGCCGGGCTCTGCGAGGCCGGGTTGGATGCCCAAGCCGCATTGGACATCCAGCATCTTTGCACACACAACCGGGCCTCACAGAGGCCAACTACAAAGCGGCCTCCGCCCGCCCCTCTTGACGCCATGGCGCGGTCCCATTTCCCGTGCTACTCTGTCGCGTCTCCATGAAACGCCCCGTCCTCCTCCTCCTCCTCGCGATTTTCCCGCTCGCCGCGTTAGCCGCTGATCCGATCCTCGAGCCCGACGACACCGTTGCCCTCGTCGGCGGAGCCAACATCGAGCGCACCCGCATTTACCCCTATCTCCAGACGCAGCTCGTCGCTGCCTTTCCCGAGGGCGCCGTGCGGATCCGCAACTTCGGATGGGAGGGCGACACCGTCTTCGAGCAGTGGCGCGACGGCGGCGATGTCGAGAAGCTCGATGAAAAACGCCGCCAGGCCGAAAAACGCATTCAGGAACAGACCGCTTCCACGAGCTGGCGCCAGCAGCGCGACTGGCGGCAGCAGCTCACCGGGGCCGGGGTCACCGTCGTCATCGCCCAGTTCGGCCAAATGGAGTCGCTCGCTGGCAAAGACGGACTGCCCGCCTTCTTCAAAGCCTACGAATCCCTCATCGGCGACTTCACCGATGGCGGTCGGCGCCTCGTCATCGTCTCGCCGATGCCGTTTGAGAAACCCGACGCACTGCACGCAAAGGATCTCACCGCGCACAACGCCGATGTCCGCCTCTACGCCGATGCCATCCGCCAGCTCGCGGCGACGATGGGGGTGCCTTTCATCGATCTCAGCCAGCTCGCGCCGACCGCTGAGCCGCTCACGGACAACAGCTTCCACCTCAACGAACGTGGCCACCGCGTCATCGCCGACACCATCGCCACCGCTTTCGCCCTCGCTCCCAAACCCGAGTCAGAGACCGCAGCCGTTTATACCCAGATCCTCGAGCTCGAGCGCCTCTGGTTCGACTACTGGCGGCCCATGAACTGGGCTTTCCTCACCGGCGACCGCAGCAATGTGGCCTATTCCAAAGACTGGAAGGACGCCGACAAACGCATTTTCCCCGAGGAAATGAACGACTTCCTCCCGCTCCTCGAGCTGGCCGAGGCCAATGTCCGCGCCGCCCTCGCCGGCAAAGCGACCACGCCCATCCCGGTGCGTTCCTCCATCCCGGTCGAGCCGCCCAGTGCGAAACCGCAGTCGCCCGGGGAGCAGCTCGCTTCTTTTGAAATCCTCGACGGTTTTGCCGTGAACCTCTTCGCCTCGGAGGCCGACGGCGTCGTCAAGCCCATTCAGGTGCGCTGGGACGAGCGCGGTCGCCTCTGGGTCGCCTGCGCCCTCAGCTACCCGCAGATCAAGCCCGGGGAAAAGGCCAACGACTACGTCCTCGTCTGCGAAGACACCGATGGAGACGGTCGGGCCGACAAATTCGACAAGTTCGTCGAGGGCCTCTTCATGCCCGCCGGGATCGAGCTTGGCGATGGCGGGCTCTACGTCGCCCAGGGTACCGAGTTGCTCCACTTCCGCGACACCGACGGCGATGGCAAGGCCGATACGCAGCGCCTCGTCCTCGGCGGCTTCGGAACCGCCGACTCGCACCAGATGATCAATTGTATCAACTGGGGCTTCGGCGGCGAACTCTGGTTCACCCAGGGGCACCACATCTACTCCCGCGTCGAGACTCCCTACGGCGTCGAGACCCTCAACCGCGCCGGCGTCTGGCGTTACCGCACCCGCACCGGACACCTCGATCCTTTCTTCCAGTGGTCTTCCGCCGGAGCGAACTGCTGGGGTGTCATCACGACCCGCTACGGTCAGCCCTTTCACAAGAACGGAGCAAACATCGGAGGCTATTATAGCACCCCCGGTCTCGTCCGCAGTGATCTCGCCGTCAACGCCCAGCCTCTCAATCTCTTCCTCGCGCCCATCAAACAGGTCGGGATGGAGTTCCTCGAGAGCAGCCACTTTCCTGAAGAGATGCAGGGTCGCGCCATCATCGGCGGGTATTATGGCAACACCCTCGAGCAGCATGCGCTGCACTACGATGAAAAGACCGGCCTCTACTCCACCGAGCTTTTGCCCAATATCATCGAGACAAAAAACAACGTCTTCCGTCCCATCGAAATACGGGTCGGACCCGACGGTGCCCTCTACGTCGCCGACTGGTACAATCCCATCATCGGTCATTACCAGGCCTCCTACCGCCACCCCGACCGCGACAAGAAACACGGCCGCATCTGGCGCGTCACCGCGAAGGGCCGGCCTCTAGTCAAACCCTCTTCACTCGCCGACGCAACCCTGTCTGATCTCCTCGCCCAGGTCGACAGCCCCGAGCGATGGGCACAATACCAGGCGAAACGCCTCCTCTTCGAAAGGCCCGAGGCCGAAGTCGTCGCCGCCCTCGACGCGTGGGTTCCCACCCTCAAAGTCGGGGACGATTATAGGCGCCTCCAGGCTCTCTCCCTTTACGAAGCCCACGAGACCCCGCGTCCCAGGTTGCTGAAGGAACTCCTCCGCGTCCACGACCCGAGGATCCGCGCCTACGCCACCCGCACGCTCTCGACCTGGGCCCGCGACGGCCGGATCGTCGTTGCGGAAGCCCTGACATTACTCGAAACTCAAATCGCTGACGAGGATCCCCTCGTCCGTCTCGAGGCCATCGTCGCGAGCAGCTACGTGGACGATGCGCGTGCCGCCCTCATCGCCGCGCGCGCCCTCAATAGGGACTTCAACGACTACCACCGTCATGCCCTTACCAAAACGCTCCACGTCAGTCATCACCTCTGGGCGCCGCTCCTGAGCAAAGGCTTCTCTTTCGACAAAGACGAGCATCTCCTCTTCGCCCTCCAGAACAGTTGGGTCGAGAACAATCCCGACGACCTCGAGAATCTCAGCGGCGGAGCGATTAATTACAATCCCAACGCCCCCTCCGACGAGGTCCGTGCTGTCATCCGCCAGCAGGTCGAGCGATTTACCGACGCTCCCGAGCGCGCACACGTCTGGCTGATGGCCCTCGCCAGTCGCGCCACCGCCGAGGACCTGCCCCTCCTCCTCGAGCGCGGCGCCAAGAGTCCCGCGCTGCTCACCGCGATCAGGATCGCGTCACCCGCGGATGCCGTCACTCTCCTCGAGCCGCTCTGGAGCCATCCCGATGCCGCCGTGCAGAGGGAAGCGGTGCGTTTGTCAGGACTCTGGAAAGTCGCCGCCTACACTGAACGTATCCGTGACCTCGCCTTCGACGAGGGTTCGCCGCTGCGCGGAACCGCCTTCGAGGCGCTCCTCGTTCTCGATCCCGACACCGCCGTTGCCCGCCGCCTCGAAGGCCTCCGCACCGCCGCCGATCCCAAAGCCGCCGCGCCACTCCTCTCCGCCCTCCTTTCCAAAGCCGAAGGCCAGGCCGCCCTCATCCGTGCCCTCGGACAGGCCGACGCCCTGGGTGCTCCCGCCGCGAAGATCGTCCTCCAGGCCCTCAATCAGATCGGACGCGCCGAGCCCAAGCTGACCGCCCCGCTCATGAAACTCGCCGGACTCAACGAAGGGCTCCCCGTCTACACGAAGGACTATGTCACCAGGCTCGTGAAAGACGCCAACACCTTCGGCAACGCCGCGGAAGGCAAAAAAGTCTACGAGACCGCCGGCTGCATCGCGTGCCATATGCCCGGAGCAGCCAACAGCAAGATCGGACCCGACCTCAGCGCGATCAGCCGCGGACTCCCCGCCGAACTCATTGTCACCGAAGTCGTCTGGCCCGCCCTCAATGTGAAAGAAGGCTACGAAGCCGCCACCGTCACGCTAAACGACGGCAGCGTCGTGACCGGCTTCAAACAGACCGAGACTGCCGAGGCGATTGCCATTCGCGATCTCGCGACCGGCGCCGTCAGGAGCATTCCGCGCGGTGAGACAAAGAGTATCGTGGCAGGCGGGACCGTCATGCCCGACGGAATGACCGCAGGCATGGATGAAAGGCAGTTGGCGCACTTGCTGCGGTATTTGATGGGCTTGGGGGCGGATTGAGGGTGGCATGGGTCATGGGTCATGGGTCATGGCAGGTCGCTCGGGCCGAGCTCCCCCCACCGTGTTCAAGAGTGACTCCATTGCCGCCCCGACAAGACAACAAAGTGAACCACGAATGGAACGAAATTCACGAATGGAGAATGGTAGGGCGAACCGTCCCTGTGAGCCGATTGGGTTTACGGATCCCTGACGGCTGGAGCACCCAATCCCGCGCCGGAGCCCGACGCGGCTACCTTGCGCGCTCGGCCCGAGCGAACGATTGCGCGGGGTCGTGAAATCGGGGGACGAGGAGCTCTGGGCGGCGGGAATCGTTTCGCTATTTCAAGGGCCCGGATCGCCGGCCCGCCGGGTGTGGAGTCCGGTCATCACGCCGAAGGAGTCATAAAGGTGCCGCAGCGGATCAGTTGCCGCCCTCCGCCGGTGGGCGAGCTGATTGCGGGTGTTGTAGGCGCGGCAGGTCAGTGCTAGATTGGGAACTGGTTTTCTGACCCGGCCCCGGCAGGGGCTTATTCAGCAGGCGACGTTTTGAGCACCCGCACCACTAGCCCGGGTACTCTTCGGAAATGAGCCTCGTCCCGCGGCCCGACCAACACACCGAAATTCATCGCCCGTGCCGTTGCGGCCACGGAAAGATCATTCTGAGGAATCATCGTGCCGACTGCGTTTAGTTCGGCGAAGATATCAGCGTAGTGCTCGGCAATCTCCGGGGTGAAGGATTGCACCTCGACCACTCTTCGGATCGCCTCAAGCCGGGCCCTCCGTTGTGCGGCCCGAGAGGCGGAGTCAGCAAGTCGGACCCCGATCAAGGCTTCGGCCCAAACGATGGCGGGGAGGGCAATCTCTTCGTCGTCTCCGAGGTCGAGCTTGCGTCCTTCCGACATGGCGCGTTCCCAGGCGATGATTGCCGAGGTGTCGAGAATCAAGCCCATGGATTTTCAGCCGGCTCATCCGCCCGATTCACCTTTTCAAGATCGTCGGCGAAGGTGGGGTCTTGGGGCAGCGCGTCCAAAGCCATCCGCAATTGCCCCCAAGTCGCCGAATGACTGCCGACCACCGGACTCAATTCCGCGACGGGTCGGTTGTTTCGCGTCAGGATAAAACGCTCTCCCTTGTGTTTGATTCTCGCAAGATACTCTCCCAGGTGGCGGGCTGCTTCGGTCGTGGTAATGGAGATCGCCATGCGTAAACTTGTAATTTACACAAACGCGGATGTCAAGACTTAGGAGTGCATCCGGGCCTCAACTGGTAGGGGGGAGCTCGGCTCGCGCGACCGGTTTTGGCGAGCGACCAATGGTCCTCGAGCATCAAAAATGCGTGGATTTCACGGGACGGTTTCTCTGAAAGCGAAAGCGGGCCGCAGGGGGTGGTTGCGGCCATTCGCGTTAAAGAAGCCCCGTCCGCTGCCGCGCATCGCCGAATCTGATCCTTAACGGGAACGGAAGAAACTGGCATCGATCCATCTGCGCGAGCATGCATTGTATTACGCGGAGGACTTATGACACTGCCGAATCATCAGCATGCGATCATCGACCTCGCAAAACTCCGCGACTACGTGCTTAATCCGGAGAATCCTCGAGGGAAACACAAAGCGCGAGTATTCTTGCGAACTCTTGGATTTGACTGGCGTGATGCAGAGACCCTGGCGCGTCAGATAAGCCACGGTCTCGCGTCTGAAGGGTGTGAGGACCGGTGTAGTGGACGAGTTCGGACAACGCTTTCAAGTGACCGTCTCTGTAAAAGGGAGGGTCGGTTCGGCCCGCGTCCGCACCGGCTGGATTCTTCTCGCTGGGGAGAGGTATCCCCGATTGACGACTTGCTTCATCAAGGATTAAACTAACGGCGGAATGAACAAGACACTCCAACTCCTCGACGTCGTCGCGCTGCTTGAGGACCATCCTGAAGCGGGCTTGGTCGCCGGTCAGGTCGGAACCCTTGTCGAGCAATTGGCGGACGGTACCTTTGAGGTCGAGTTCTCTGACGACGAGGGTAAGACGTATGCGGAGGTGGCTCTGCCGGCGCGACTGCTCATTGGTTTGAGGTATTCACCGGTGGCGGCGTAAGATTTTCGGCTGGAGGGATTTGCCTTTTCATCCCTTTGAACGCTTCTCTTGCCCTTCGGGCACGGATCTCGATTCTCTCGATTGTCCCCCTGCGCTTTGCGCCGATTGCACCCGCCTCACCGGAAGCCCGGGGATAGAGCGGGTTCCGGGGTGAGAAGGGTTTGGAAAGGCTCATTCGCGTGAATCGTGCCCGAAACATGCAATGCGGTCAACCATTCGGACGGCACTATAGCTCTTTTGTTCGCAACTCTTTGGAGACACTGTCAGTAAACCCCTTCCCAATCCTCGCGTTAGCGGCAGAAAGACGCCTCACTTCTCCCCACTCCCCCCATGAACAGCCCTCGCCTCCCTCTCCCGCTCCCCGATCACCCCGTCCACGGCTGGTGCCTCTATCGGAACGACCGATGGGACGGAGAGTGTCCGCAGTAGCAGGACGAACTCGGCTGCCAAGTCCACTCTGTCCAAGTCCACTCGTGCAGGATTGCCTGCGGTCGCACAAACTACCTCCATGCCCGCCCACAAGTCCATCGCCCCCAGCCGCCCCAGTGCGTCGGCCGAGGCGGCACCGCGCGCTGAAATGGCCCGGATCGAAGCGATGAGTATCGAAGAGCGGGTCAAGTCGGCGCTCTCCCTCCCCCGGCGATTCTCCTGCCTCGCACCCGTCGACCCACCCCAAAGCCCGACTCCCGATGTCCGAGACTCAATGGCCCGGGGCTGAAAGCAATCTGCGGGCCGCTGAGCGCGGTGTCTCCCTGCTTGCCTAAAACGGGGTGTCGGCCGTGGTTATCGGCGCGGTGGCGCTTGCCGCCCATCGTTAGGTTCGCCACACCGAAGACATCGATCTCGGCGTCGATGCGGATCTGCCGAAGATGCGGGCGTTAGTCAGCGCCTTGATGAAGGATGGATTTACCGCCGAACTTCATGAGCCCGACGGCAACGATCCCCTCGGGGGAGTTATCGACATCCGGGGCGATTTCGGTCTCGTAGAAGTGGTGAGCTTTGCGGACCGTCTCCCGGCAGTGATTCGAGACGCCCTCGCCGCTGAGGCGGTTCCCATTCGGTCCGGTAGCGGGCTTCGCGTCGTGCCAATGGCCCAACTCGTGGCTCTGAAGCTGTACGCGGGAGGACTGGGATCGAAGGCGGACATTCTCGAACTGTTGCGCCGCAATCCCGAGGCCGATCTCGAGACGATTCGGGCGACTTGGAGGCGCTACCGGCTGCGCGGTCTGGATGCGATACTGACGGAATTGGATTGAGCTCACGCCGACGAGGACTCCGCCTACGCCTGTCTCAGTTTAAGGTTCTAAAATCACAGCCGTCCCATAGCTGAAACAAAAAAGGTGGTGGCTGGAGGCCGATCCCACTTGGGATCGGTTCTGTGAAAAACAAACAACCAGCCACCAAATCGAAGTTCTGTGTTCTCGCGCAAGTTTGTAATCTTATTCCGGGGCACTTGGTCTCCAAGTTGGCGCGGAAGTACGGGATCGAAACCCAGGCGCGGACGTTCACCGCGTGGAGCCACGTCGTGGCACCGCTCTACACACAACTTACCCATGCCAATAGAACCCGCGACAGCTCCATGATGGAGGATCTTTTTTGGGCCACTCTCAAACATCTTCAAAGCCAGCGGCCCGGTTTCGGCCTGCGGTAGAGTGGCCTGCCGCGCCGGTTCAAGAAAGCGGTTTACGCCATCGACTCAACCACCAGCGCATTGTTGGCGAATTCGATGGACTGGGCCAAGCAGCGGCGTCGTAAAGCGGATGCGAAGTGCCATCTACGACTCGATCTTCAGAGTTTTTTGCCCGCCTGCGCTATCATCGAGGAGGCCAGCCACCACGATGACACCCGCGCACAGCAACTGTGCGCAGCCTTGAAAGATTGCGAAATCGCTTTGTTTGACAAGGCCTACGTCAATTTCGAACACCTCTACGTATTAGCATGTCGCGGCGTTTTCCGGGGCACCCGGGCGAAGGACAACATGAGTTTCCGAGTCGTGAAAAAACTCATTCGCAAGCCCGCAGGCAAGATCCTACAGGATGAAGGCGCGATGAAATGGCGTATCGGGCGGAGCCCACCGTTCACCACATCGCCTCAGTTCCCCGCAACTTTACCGGGCTCGAGCGCCCGCGAGGCGGCGGTGATGCGACCGGTCCCGCTCAGGCCGAAGCGCTGGGGTTCGTACATGGCCTCGATCTTCGCGGGCGGGGCGGTGACCTGGCCGGGAGCGACGACGCGGGCGAGATACTGGAGACTGTAATCCCCCGCCCCGAAGACGCCGTCGGCGAAGAAGAGGACGCGGTCTTTGCGGATCTCGCGGAAGCTCGTGTAGAGCGTCCGGGCCTCGCGGTCGGCGTTGACACGCTGGGTCTCCTGCGATTTGAAGGTCGGGTTGACGGCTTCAAAGATCGCGGGGAGCGGGTCGTCGATCGCGAGGTAGGTCTCGCGCTCGTTGGGGATGTTCATGTCGAGGGTCACGAGAATGAGGTCGCCGACGCGGAGGTCGTCGGCCGGGACGATGGTGCCGTCGCTCTCGACTTTGCGGTAGTCCCGTGTGATCGCGAAGCCCTTGTTCTCGGGCTCGAGCGGCATGAGAGCGGGGCGCGTCGCAATCTGGAGACTGGCGTAGACGGGGCTGTCGCTGCCGGTTTTCAGAGAAAGGGCGCGGGCCGGATTACTGCCTTCGAAGTCAAAGGAGAGCGCCTCACTGCCCGGCTCAGCGGGGAGATCGATGCTGCGGTTTTCTCCGTCAAAGGTGACCTCGATCTTGTTGCCGTCGAGCGTCGCGGCGGCGGACTCACCATAGGCGGCGAGGGCGATGAGCGGCCACGCATTCGAGTAGGTGCTGCCCCATCCGTTTTGCGGCTCGCGCAGCTTCATGAGCTCATCGACGAGGACATCGACTTTGTCGCTCCCGGGATCGTGACGGACCTGGGCGAGGAGCCGGGTCGCGGCGATGTAGGGCTGCTTGTACCACGAGACCTGCGCGACGGGGACTTTCGGATCAGGCGAAAGGAGCTCGCTGATCCGCTCGGGGGTGTCGGTGGCGCTCTCGATCATGGCGAGGGCGAGAAGAGAACGCGCCTCGGCCGAGAGACTCTTCCGTTTTTCGAAGAGGACTTCGTGGTAGGCGGTCTCATTCACCCCGGCGAGGGCGAGGGCGTAGGCGGCGAGACAGCGCTGCGAGATCTCGTAGGTGTCCTTGATCTCGGCGGTGTTGCGGAGGGCGAGGGAGAGGTAATCGCGCAGCGCGACGCCTTGGGCCTCGGGGATCGCGATGCCCTGTTTCTCCGCCATGGTGATGGCGATGGATCCGTAGGCGCTGCCCCAGAGGACGGATTCATTCGACCCGGGCCAGTAGCCGAGTCCGCCGTCACCGGTCTGCATGGAGAAAAGACGCGTCACCCCTTTGGCAATGATCGCGGCGGTTTCCTCTTCCGTTTTTTGCAGCTTCGGCATGACGGGGCGGAGCTGCTGGGTGCTCAGCCAGGGGATGAGGCTCGAGGCGGTCTGCTCGACACAGCCGTAGGGGTAGGTGAGCAGGTAGTCGAGTCCGTCGGCGGCCTCGACGAGGCGCGAGTTCGAGAGGGTGAGCTTCACATTGCCGTAGCCGTCGAGGAGACGCGGGGCGATCTCGTCGAGGGCATTGGAGAGATCGGCGCCGTTTTTCAATGTGAAAGTGTGCGTCTCACGCAGGAGCGGGAGCGGGTAACCAACCTGGATGATCGACTCGATCCCGTCGCGGAGACGCTCGTCGGTGAGGGAGCGCACCTTCCAGTTCCACTTCGCCTCGCCCGTCTTCGTCAGGGCGATGGGGAAAGAAACGGTCTCGGTCGCGCCGGCGGCCAGGGCGAGCTTGACGACTTTCTCGGCGGAGGCGGGCGCGGCATCGGTCAGGCTCGTGGGAACGACTTCGCCGAGTTGGCTGAGGAAGATGCCGTGGCTATCGAGCGTCACGGTGACCTCGACCTCGTGGGCGACTTTCGAGTTGTTGTGAAGCACCGCCGAGATGTCGATCTGATCGGTCACGTTGGTGAAGCCGGGGAGGGCGGGCTCGATGATGAGCGGCTTGTTGACGAGGAGCGGGGCCTCGGCTTTTCCAAAACGATTCCCCTCGGCCACGACCGCCATGACGCGGAAGGTGGTGAGATTGTCAGGGGCGATCGCCCTGGTGCGCACGACCCCATTCGCATCGGTCACGAGGGTGGGCTCCCAGAAGGCGAGGGCTTTGAAGTCCTTGCGCATGCGGTCGGGATCAAGTCCGAAGACACCGCCGCCGCCGATGACGTAGCCCTTGTTCGAGAAGTCCTGCTCGAGCGGATTCTCGGGGAGGAGATCGCCGAGGCTCTGGCCGGTCCAGACTGCGAGCGGGAAAGCCTCGTGAAAGACTTCGCCGGGATCGGGGGTGAGATGACCGGTAAGGCTGAGAACTCCCTCGTCGACGGCGTAAAAGGTGACTTCGGCTCCGGCGACGGGCTGATTCAGGTGATCGAGCACGGTGGCGGTGAGTTCGATCTCTTCACCGGGCTGGTAGTACTCGGCCGCACCCGTGTTGATCGTCGTCGTGAGGGTCACGGCGGGATCTTCGACATCGAGCTGGCAATAGCCGAGCCGGTAGTCGGCCGAGGGATGGATATGCGGGCTCTCACCGGAACCGCGGATGATGAGGAGCGAGGCAAACAGATTCGGCGCCGCTCCGTCCTCAATCGGGATCTCGAGGACAGTCTCGTATTGATCGATCATCAGAGAACGCGTCGAGCGCACTCCGCCGCGCTCGACGGAGAGCAGGGCGTGGCCAAAGACGGGAGTGCGGGCGAGCAACTTCGCGGTGTCGCCGACCTTGTAGGTGGTTTTGTCAGGGATGAGGTCGATGCGGATGACATCGTGCCACGACCAGGATGGCTCTTCCGCGCCGATGACGCGGAAGTGGGTGCGAGTGATGACATTGCGCCCTTTTTCATCCCGCGCCGTGAGGGTGACCTGGAAGTCACCGGCCTCGGGAAAAGTGATGTCGTGCGGCATCGCGCGGGTCAGCCCGGTGGCGGCGTCCACTTCGGTTTTGAGAACGACGGGCGTGTCGGAGATCGTCCGCATGCGCTTGTCATTGCGGTGGGTCATCTTGCCGTTCGCGCCCATGACCTTGACGGTGGTCCACTCCTCTTTCTCCACGAGGATGCCGGTCTCGACCGCTGCGGTGTAGGCCTCGCCTTTCGTATTCACCGCCGCGAGGGAGAAGGTCGCGGTATCGCCGGCACGGTGGACGCCCTCGGGAAGACGGAGACCGAGGTAGAAGTCGGAGCTGTGCACCGTGAAACGCTTCGAGCCGGAGATCGTCTGCTGATTCGCATCGGTGACCGAGGCTGTGAGGCTGACCTCGCGCGGGCCGGGGTTGATGCTCTGTTCGGGCAGGGCGAAAGCGGCGGTGGCCTCGCCCTTCGACGTCAGGGCGAGGGTGCCCTCGGTGCTGAAGATCTCTTCGTCGATCGTGCGATTGCCGAACTCGAACTCATCGAATCCGCGGGGACGCGGGAACTCGTTCTGCGCATAGGCCATCCAGGTGAGTTCGGCCTTGGAGAGTGGCTTGCCCATGTAGTAGCTGGCGCTGATGGGAATGGCGAGCTCTGCGCCCTCTTCGTATTCTTCAGCCGAGGCGATTTTGACTTCGAAGGTATTGACCCGGTAGTCCTCGACCTGGAACGAGTAGTTCGAGATGAGACGCCAATCGGGATGCTCCCCCTCGGCGAGGACGGGATTACAATCGACCTCGATGGAGTGCCAGCCCATGCCCTCGGTCGGCAGGGTGAAGGCCTCGTCGAAGCTGCCCTTGTCACTGTAGGTCACTTCGCGCTCGAAGAGCTTGCGATGACGGGCATCGAAGACGCGGAGGCTCGCGACGCCCTTGCCTGCCCCGAGGAGTTTGTCGGTATCGATGAAGCGGGAGATGGACTTTACCTTCACCTCATCACCGGGTCGGTAGACATTGCGATCGGTGAAGAGGAGGGTGCGGCGCTCGCCGTCGAGGAGGTCGTCGTAGCGCTGCTGGATACCGAAGCTCCAGAGCCCGACATTGTTGAGGCTCTCGTAAAACTGGATGACATGGCGATCGGTCCCGAGCGAGGCGTCGAGGAAAAGCCGGTCCTCTTTGCCTCGATAATGCTCCCCGGCGATCCGGAGGGTGCCGCTCTCGTCGGTCACCGAATCTGCGATCATGGCAGCTTTCTCATCGAGCAGTTTCACCGTCAGCCCCGCAAGCGGAGCACCGGTCTTGAGTGAGAATCCATAGATGACAGTGCCTTCGTCGGACTGCTTCCAGGCGAGTCCGAGGTCGGTGAGCTGGATGAGGGACTGCGCCCCGACGGAAAGATCGTCCCGCGTCGAGGATGCCCCCTCGCTGCAAATATAGTAGGCGCCGGTCGCGGCGTCTTTCGTGATCTCGTCCCAGCTCAGGGTGACGGTCTCGGTCTTGTCGAGTTCGGCGGTGGTATCGCGGAACTGATCATAGACCGTCTTGCCGGGGATCGCCTCGTAGGTGAGGGACTGCTTTTCACCCCAGCCCTCGTACTTGTCGCTGTAGTCGCGCATGGCGATGATGAGGTCTTTGCCCTCGAGGTGCTTCACCCGCGTGCGCAGGCCGGTGAGGTTGCCGGTGCGGATCTCGAACTTGCGGTGGCCGGTCGCGTTTTGCGTCGTGGAAAAAGTGGGATAGGTGATGAAGCCGGCATTCGGCATGAAGGTGACTTTCTCCTCCACCACCTGGGCGAGCTGGGTCGTGTCATTCGCGAGGATGCCGTCGCGGACCGTCACGGTGTATTCGACTCCGTAGTCGAATTGTCCGCCGATCTCGATCCGGTAGGAGTTCGACCGAATCTCCATCTCTGCCGGTTTCGGTGAAATGCTGAGAAATTCCGCGAGGCGCACCGGCGTGAAGGAGGCCTCGAGGGCGCTCTTGTTGTGCCGGATGACGAGTTCCCTGCTGGTATCGTAGCTGTTCGCTGCCATCACTTCGCTGATCTCGAAAGGCATGAGGTCGCCGAGATAGTCGAGGCGTCCCTCGATGATCTCGTGACTGCCGTCAGTGCTGGCGAGACCGGGACTCGCATTGATGAACCAGGTGCCGCCGAGAGGCAGCGCCGAGGCGGGGCGGATGAGGACAAAATGCTCCGGCACGAGATCGACCGGGGGTGTCTGGCGAAACGCTTCGATCTGCGCCGGCGTCGCCCGCGAGGCAGTGACGGCGGCGAAACGCTCGTTCGGCTGGTCGTAGAGGCGTATCCCGCCCTCGACGGCGTCGGGATTGACGGGGACATTGAACTGGAGCAGGACGGGCGAGTCGGGCTTCAGCGGATTTTCGTCCGTGAAGTTGTAAGGGTAGCGATCAAAGGTGAGACCCGATTTCCCCCCGGCCTCCTGCGCGATGAGCGGCAGGGCGGTGAGGAGCAAAAGAATCAGGGAAAGGAGAGGACGGAAGAGAGCGGGGCAGCGGTGGGTATTCATGGGAAAGAAAAAAGAAAGCGCCTCGGCAGAGCGACGGACATTACGCGCGGATTATGCGAAGTCTTTCACACCGCCGGTGAGCGGACAGAAAAAACCTCTATCCTCCGCTACGATTGGGATTATCCCTGGCAGTCCGACAGGCTGCTAGCTTAGGGGATGCGCATTAAAGGACAAGAAAGATCCCCGTATTTTCCTCGCGCCGATCGGCCCAGCGTTCCTTGTAGGGAGAATGCATCCCGAGATCGTAGCGGGTGATGCCCTCGGCCTCGCAGCGGCGGAGATTCTCCCACTGCAGGCGGTTGCCGAGGCCGAGCGATCGCAGATCCTCACGATAACTCATCTGGAGCCCCCGATAGGTCTCCCCTGCCACTCCGCCAAAGATGTAGGCGAGATCTTCGTCCCCGCGGCGGGCGAAGAGGAGGCGCAACTGCCCCTGATCGCGAAGCCCCCCGAGGAGGGAGCGGTAAAAGCCGGCATACTCGGGCGACTGGAAAATGTCGGTGCCCTCTCGCCATTTGTAGGTCTGCTGCTGGATCGCGAGGACTCGGGCAAAAAGAGCCTCGGCCGTCTCGTCGCCCGCCGCGACGATCTCGATGCCGCCCTCTTTTTCCGCCGCGCGCAGGGTTCGGCGAAATTTCGGGGAGCGTCGTCCTACCCATCGCTCCACTCCCTCGTCGAGGTCGATGATCATGCACTCGGTCACGGAGAACTCCGAATAACGGCGGGCAAATGGTCGCAGCCGCCGTATCGCCTCGTGGAGAGGCCCGTCGCAACGCATCCCGCCGAGGCAGAGCCCGACCGGCCCCGCCAAGAGCTGCGGCAAAGCGAGGATCATCCCGGCGAGGCGATCAGGATCGCCCAGCACGGGGCAGCTGAACATCCAGGCCGACTCGAAGGGGAAACAGACCCCGTCCCGCTCCCGCACGACGAAGATCAACCAGTTGCCGTCCTCCTCGACGATGAAGTGCCCGCGTCGCTCGTCGGCAGGGTGAAGAAAGTCATGCGCCGCGAGCTGCCAGAGCGGTCCCGAGCACAGCGCCGAGACGCCGGGAGTCCCGACCGCGGCGACCGCCACCTCTACGGCGCGTTTGCGAAACTCTTCGAGGGTGAGCCGCTGCATGGACCGGGGCGGGGGAGTTGACGAGACCCTGTCAGGCGGGTAAGGCAACCCTCCCGGGTCCCCTGCCGCTCACGATCACGGGTTGAGAAAGGCGCGGATGATCTGGCCATCACGACTCAGGACCATGACTGTCGTTTTGTCCTGAGGGAGCGAGCCGAGCAGATCGTAAAAGGTCGCCACGTCGCCGACGGGATCCTGATTGATGCGGTGGATGAGATCGCCGGGGCGGAAGCGCTTTGCCGCCTGGGAATCGGCCTTCACGTCTTTGATGACGACGGCGGCGGTCGCCTCGGGCAGGCCCACCGCCGTCCGCTGGGCGGGGGTGAGATTTTCCACGGTAATCCCGAGGGCCTCAGCGATGGACTGCCCCGTCGCGGCTATGTCAGAGCGGAGCTTGAGCGTGTTCGTGTCTGACTTGGCGATGGCCTCCACCGCAGCCTCCATCGACTGACCTTTGCGGATCACGGTGAGTTGAGCCACTTCTCCCGCTTTCTTCGAGCGTATCCGGGTGAGGGTATCCTCGGCCGTCTTGGCTGCCTTGCCGTCGAATTTTACGATGACATCCCCTGGCTTGAGATCCGCGTCCTCCGCCGGAGAGTCTTTCACCACATCGGTGATGAGCGCTCCCAGGGTGCTATTGAGCCCTAGTGCGACGGCGTAGTTCCTCGTGATATTCTCGACCTCGAGCCCGATGTATCCGCGGATGAGCGGGCGACCGAGGACGATCGCCTCGAAGACTTCTTTCGCCTCATTTGCCGGAATCGCGAGGCCGATCCCCTGCCAGAAACGGACGTCCTGCTGTCCGGTGAAAATCGCGACATTGACCCCGATGACCTCGCCACGCACGTTCACGAGCGGCCCGCCGGAGTTGCCCGGGTTGATGACCGCATCGACCTGGAAGTACTCGTTGGCCCCATCGCTCAGCTCGCGCTGCTTCGCACTGATGATGCCCCGCGTCACCGTCTCGCTGAGGCCGAAGGGATTGCCCACCGCGAGGACCATCTCCCCCACCCGGACAGCCTCGGAATCACCGAAGGCGAGCGGTTGCAGAGCCGGGAGCTGGCCACCCTCGGGAGCCTTGAGCTGCAGCACGGCGATATCGACATTGGGATCGCTCCCGATCCATTCGGCGTCATACTGCCCGCCCTCGTGCAGAGTCACCCGGATCTTGTCCACACCCGCGACGACGTGGTGATTTGTCACGATGTGCCCCTGCTCGGTCACGACGAAACCCGAGCCGAGACCGGGCGATTGGTAACTCTCGTTCTGACGGTAGCCGAAGATGCCAAACGGATCGGTCGGGACGACACGGGTGACATTCACATTCGTGGTCGTGTCGATACTGACGACCGAGGGCACGACCGCATCCGTGAGGTCCGCGAGAGAGCGGTTCACCTCTTCGAGGATGCCGATGTTGTTGAGATCGAGCGGGACGGCCCGGAGGAGCGGGCTGCCGTCGCTCTGCGCGACGATGGGTCTCTCGACCCCGATCGCCGCAGTGATGGGGCGCCGCTTCAGCAGATCGAGGATGTCGTAGCGATTCCCGGCATCAATGAGGCCGAGATACAGCAGGGAGGAGAAGCCGCCGATGAGGGCGACCCCGAGGAGTCGGAGAAGAAAACGAGCCATAGTCCTTTTCGGGAGGGGTGAAAGGGCGGAAGATTATTCAGAGTCAAGCTTATCCACCTTCGGGAAAGACTCCACCATCTTTTGGTCCTCGGGAGCGAGGTCGATGAGGGGGAGCGTCCATTTCTGACCCGAGGCGTCTTCGATGATGACTCTGACCCCGTCGTGTTTGACGAAGCGGGCGAAGATTTCTTTCCCGAGGTAGTTCGACCAGTCTCGGTAGCCCCGCGAGATGAGCTGGGCCTTCTGCCCCCCGATCGACTCGATGACGGGACGGCAGGCACCGACGAGTTCGTTGAAATAATCGATCGGACGCCCCGTGCGATAGCCTCGTATGCCCCGCTCCACTTCTCCGTTCGGATTGAAAATGAGCACGTTAGGGTAGCCCTTGACCTTGAAGCGATCCTTGATCTTCCGCAGCGCGTCGGGGGCGTCGGAGTAGTTGCGGGGATAGTTGAGGAAACAAACGACGAGATTTTCCTTCACGAAGTTGTTGAAGCTCTTCGTCGCGAAGACCTCCTGCGAGAGCGCCATCGCCTGCGTGTTCCAGACCCCCGTGAAGAGCAGCATGAGCGGTCGCTGCTCGCGCTGAGCGCGGTCAAAGGCGTAGTGGGGATTGATCTCCCACCAGGCGCTCTCGGGGTCTTCGGGGAAGATCTGGCGTCGCTCGGGCCGCTCATCCTCAATGACCCGGGACTGGCTCTGCATCTCCGAGATGGTGGCCCCGGTGGGGACGATCTTTTCATTCGGTTTGGTGATGATCGGCTTGTTCGACGGGATGATCATCTCGCCCGGCTCAATCTTCGCCGTCAACGGAGGTGCCGAAACGGGAAGATCCCCGGGTGCCATGGGACCGGGGGCGAACACATCCTGCCCCGGCGCAGCGGGCACGGCGACCGGCATCGCCTGCGGAGCGGCGGCGGCGGCGGCGGGAGCGGGAGCGGGCGGCAGAGCGGGCGCACTGACCCGTCCCCCGCTCTCCTGCGCGCTCACTCGCGACGGTCCTGCCCACCCTGCAAGCAGGATCCCGAGGACCGAGGTGATAGTGAGACGAAGCGTCATGTTGGGAGAAAGGTAACAAAGCTCCGAATTTTGGATAGGAAAATTGACAAGAGGCGGGACCCTTGCTCTGTTTGCGGTCCTTCCCCGGCGCCGCAATGGAAAAGCGCAAAACGACACCCAGCTTCTACTCCGCCGTCTTCTTTGCGCTCCTCCTTCTTGTCTGGGTGGTGTTCTCCGGCTTTTTCGACGCATTCCACCTGACTCTGGGGCTCATCTCCTGCGGGATCGTGACGTGGTTGTCCTCGGATCTCCTCTTTGAGGACCGCACCATCACCTTCCGCCGCCGCCTCGTCCAGGCCGGCCGCTTGTTGAGCTATATCTTCTGGCTGCTCTGGCAGATCGTCATCGCCAATGTCCTTCTGCTGCGCCTCGCCTTCGGCCCCCGGGCGATGCTGCAGCCGCAGATCGTGCGGTATGAGTGCGGGCTGGAGAGCGACTTTGAGAAATTTCTCCTCGCGAACTCCATGACCCTGACCCCCGGGACGGTGACGATCAAGATTCTCGGGAGCACCTACTACGTCCACGCGATCAATGATGAGGCTGCCGCCGGGCTCGACGGCGAGATGGAGAGACGCATCGCCCATATTTTTTCCGGGGATGACGGGAATCGGGAAAGAGCCACCACGACCGTATGATCACTTTCGAACAATTCGCGATCGGGGCGGGGGGCGCCCTCTTCCTCCTCATGCTGCCGGCGATCTACCGCATCGCGGTCGGCCCCACTGCTCTCGACCGTATCGTCGCGACCAACATCATCGGCACGAAGACGGCGGTGATGCTCATCATCATCGGGGTGGTCTTCGAGCGCGTCGAGATGTTCGTCGACTTCGCCCTCGCCTACGCGCTGCTCAATTTCACCGGCTCGATCGCGGCGTCACGCTTCCTGCACCGGACCAAAGACACGGGCGAAGCCGCCGCCGGGATCGGCGCAACGGGGGGGAGCGAACCATGACCGCGATCATCGCTACGATTATCACCACCGCCAGCGTCGTCCTCATCCTCGCCGGTATCTTTTTCTTCGTCGGCGCTGCCGTGGGGCTCCTGCGCTTTCCCGACTTCTACGTCCGCATGCACGCCGCCGGGAAAGGCGACACGCTCTCGAGCCTGCTCGTCATCCTCGGGTTCGCCGTCTATCAACTGCACGGCTTCGACAGTTTCTCCCAAGACTGGCTCACTCTCCTCGTGATCCTGAAGTTGCTCGCCGTCGTCGTCTTTATCTTCCTGACCAGCCCCACCGCCACGAGCGCCCTCATGGATGCCGGCTGGGAGGACGATGTGAAGCCCTTCATCCGCGAAGGCCGCAGCAATCATCTGGAGGATGATTGCGGAAACGCTTAACCCGTCTGCCCCGTGATCCTCTCGTTCGACATCATCATCCTGATCTTCCTCATCGTGGCGGCGGTCATCTCGCTGAACGTGAAGGACCTGCTCAGCTCGGCGATGATCTACGGGATCTACGGCTTCCTCATCTGCCTGCTCTGGGCGGAGATGGGCGCAGTGGATGTCGCCTTCACCGAGGCGACCGTGGGCGCGGGCGTCTCCACGGTGTTGTTTATCGCCACCATCCTCAACACCAGAAGGAAATCATCGGACTGATGAACCCGAAAATTTTTGCCAGTATCGCCGTGGTCATCACGGGCCTCGTCCTGCTCTACGGAGTCTCGGATTTCCCCACCTTCGGCGATCCCCGCTCGCCGGCCAACTCCGGGGTCGAGGGGGGTGCGCCCTCCACGTCCCTCTATTACATCAACGAGAGCTACAGTGCGACAAAGGTCCCCAACCTCGTCACCTCCGTCCTCGCGGACTACCGCAGCTACGACACGATGTTCGAAACCGTCGTCGTCTTCGCTGCCGGCATGGCGATCTTTGCCATCCTGCGCTGCGTCGGGAAAGACGACGGAGCCGTCGTCGCGCCTCAGAGAAAAAGTTCCATCGACGGCGATCACAATCGCATCATCGTCGGCATGACCTGCCGCCTCGCCGTCCCCGTGGTGCAGATCTTCGCTCTCTATGTCATCGCCCACGGGCACTACAGCCCCGGAGGCGGCTTCCAGGGCGGAGTGATGCTGGGGGCGAGCTTTATTCTCATCGCCCTTGCGGGGAATCTCGAAGACGCCCTCAGTCGGCTAAGTGAGAGGTCTTACATGGCGCTCGCCGCGCTCGGGATCCTCATCTACGCTGGCTTCGGGGTGCTGCCGCAGGTGCTCGGGAAGAACTTTCTCGACTACGGAGCGCTTCAGAAGATCCTCCTCACCGACGGACCCGAGATGGCCCGCTCTCACAGTATGCTGGGCGTGGAGATCGGTGTCGCCCTCACCGTCATGTCCATCATGTTCGCGATCTTTGCCAACCTCTCGAGCCGGGGCACTCTCAAGGGCGGACTCTAACCAACAAACAGAATGGTGGAATTTTTTCTCAACACGGTAAAGCCGCACTTCAACTTCTGGGTCTATGTGATCCTGATGATGGTGGGGCTCTGGTCACTCATCGCGAAGAACAACCTCATCAAAAAAATGATGGGGCTGGCCATCTTCCAGACTGCCATCATCCTGTTCTATGTTTCCCTCGGGGTGAAAGACGGGGCCACCATCCCTGTCCTCGAACACTACGGGGACTACGCCGAAAAAGCGGAACCTGCCGGGCCCGACGCCTCGAAGCCCGCCTCGAAGCCCGCCCCGAACCCCGCCTCGATGCCCGCGCCAGCCGCAAGCAACCCCGCCGACGCCTTCGCAAACCCCGTCCCGCACGTCCTCATGCTCACCGCGATCGTCGTCGGGGTCGCCACTCTCGGCGTCGCCCTCGCCCTCTGCGAGATGATCTTCAAAGAGTTCGACACCCTGGAGGAAGACGAGCTGCTCCGCAAAATCAAAGCGCTCCACGACGATGCTTGAGCAACTCCCCGCCGTTATCCTCCTGGCCCCCCTCTTCGGCGCTCTCCTCATCAGCCTCTTCGGTCTGCGTGAGCGGCGTGCCTGTTTCCCGGTCGCCTTCGCCTCCCTCCTCATCGCCCTCGCCTCGGCCATCGGCGCGGGGACACGGGCCTTCACCGGCGGAGCCTACGACTACTTCATCGGAGGGTGGGAAGAGCCCCTCGGCATCGGGATCGTCCTCCGTGTCGATTCGCTCAACGGACTGCTCCTCATCGCCATCGCGGTCGTCGCGGTGCTCGCGCTCATCTTCACGATCCGGCCGTCGAGTGAGAAAGACGAAGGAAAGACGGCCTACTTTTACATCCTCTTCCTCCTCCTCTGCGTCGGACTCTTCGGCATCACGATCACGGGAGACGCCTTCAATCTCTTCGTCCTCATCGAGGTGTCCGCCCTCACCAGCTATGGGCTCGTCGCCATCGGGAGCTCCCGTCGCTGCAAAATGGCGGCCTTTCACTACCTCCTCATGGGCACGGTGGGGGCCTCCTTCTACCTCCTCGGCGTCGGCTACCTCTACCTCAAGACCGGCTCGCTCAACATCCAGGATATCAACACGATCCTCGCGACCAACGCGGTCGTGTCGGAGTCGCCCGGAGTCACGACCGCCTTCATTCTCATCCTCGTCGGGATCTGGATCAAGATGGCCTTTTTTCCCCTCTACGGCTGGCTCCCGAATGCCTACAGCTATTGCCCCTCGGGCAGCGCCTGCCTCCTCGCTCCGCTCATGACGAAAGTCTCGGTCTATGTCATGATCCGCGTCATGCTGAGCATCTTCGGGCTCGAGTGGGTCTTCGGGCATCCCGGCTGGAGCGATCTCGTCGTCTGGCTCGCCGTCATCGCGATCCTCGCCGGCTCGATCATGGCGCTCGCCCAGCGCGAGATCAAACGCATGCTCTGCTACCTCATCGTCGCCGAGATCGGCTACATGGTCGGCGGAGCATGGCTCAATGACCCGAATCTCTGGGGACTCACCGGGGCCTTTTACCACATCCTCGCCGATGCGATGATGACCCTCTGCCTCTTCCTCACTGCGGGGATCTTCTTTAAATATCGAGGCATCAGCGAAATCGCCGATCTCGACGGGATTTTCAAAAAGATGCCGCTCACCAGTATCGGGTTTGTCATCGGCGCTCTCGCCATGATCGGAGTGCCACCCACCTGCGGCTTTTTCAGCAAGTTCTACCTCATCCGCGGCGGGATCGAGGGAGGGCAGTGGGAGTATGTCGCGGCGCTCCTCATCTCCAGTCTCGTCAACGCAGTCCTCTTTTTCCGCATCTTCGAGATCGCCTACTTCGGGAAAAAACCCGCCGAGGGACATGATCACGAGCATAATCACGAGCACGAGCACGAACACGAGGCCCCGGCACAGACCGTGCTCCCCGCGCGCGAGGCGCCCCTTTCCGCCCTCATCCCCCTCCTCGCCGCAGCGGCGCTCATCCTCCTCGTGGGGATCTTCAACGGGCAGATCGTCGAGCTGATTCGTGTCGCTTTTGAAATCCCCTCGACGGTCGTTTCGAACCTGAGATAATCGGTATGGAGAACACGGTCACCAGCTTCCTCCCCGTCCTCGCGTGCCTCGCCTCACTCGCGGCGGTGCCGCTCCTTTTGATCTTCCGGAAAGAGATCTTCATGCGCGAGCTCGTCACCTTCGGGGCCGGGATCGCGAAGTTCGCCCTGGTTCTCGCGATGCTGCCCCTCATCCTCGAGGGGAAAGTGCTCGAGTACACGTTCGTGAACGGCTTCGCCGGGATCAACGTCCCCATCGCCTTCCGCGTCGACGGCCTCAGCATGATCTTCGCCCTCGTCGCCTCCTCGCTCTGGATCGCGACCTCGCTCTACTCGGTGGGCTACATGCGGGGGCTCAAAGAGCACGCCCAGACCCGCTTCTTCGTCTTTTTCGCGATCTCCCTCTGCGCCACTCTCGGTGTCGCCTTTGCCGGGAATCTCCTCACTCTCTACCTCTTTTACGAGATGCTCTCCCTAGCGACCTGGCCGCTCGTGACGCATCACCAGGACAAAGAGGCCCGCAGCGGCGGTCGCACCTACCTCTCCTATCTGCTCGGCACCTCGATCGGCTTCGCCCTCCCCGCGCTCATTTTCACCTACGTGAAGTCCGGCGGCGATCTCTCCTTCGGCGGAGCCGCCATCCTCGCCGAGAGCGACCTCGGCTATTGGCCGGGTCTCTTCCTGCTGCTCGGTTTCGCCTTCGGATTCTCCAAAGCGGGCATGATGCCCTTCCACTCGTGGCTCCCCGGGGCCATGGTCGCGCCGACGCCCGTCTCGGCGCTCCTCCATGCCGTCGCCGTCGTGAAAGTGGGCGTTTTCTGCATCATCCGCGTCGTCACCGGGGTCTTCGGTATTGATCTGTTAGGGCGACTCGGGATCAATCTCGTGCTCTGCTGGATCGCCGCCTTCACCGTCATCACCTCCTCCCTCATCGCCCTCTCGCAGGACAATCTGAAACGCCGCCTCGCCTTTTCGACGATCGGCCAGCTCTCCTACATCATCCTCGGGGTCGCCCTCCTCAGCGAGCACGCCGTCGCCGGCAGCATGATGCATATCGCGATGCACGCCTTCGGCAAGATCACCCTCTTCTTCTGCGCCGGAGCCATCTTCGTCGCCTGCGGCAAAAAATACGTGAGCCAGCTCGACGGACTCGGCCGCCGCATGCCGGTGACTTTCGCCGCCTTCGCCATCGGCGCGATTAGCGTGACCGGACTGCCGCCCACCGGAGGCCTCCTCAGCAAATTCTACCTTGTCTGGGGTGCCGCCGAGGCCGGGCAGATCGCCCTGCTCTGCGTCTTCCTCGTCAGCAGTGTCCTGAACGGCGCCTACTTCTTCCCCATCGTCTACCGCGCCTTTTTCAAACCCACTCCCGAGGGCGAAGCAACCACCGGCATCCGCGAAGCGCCCCTCGCCTGCGTCATCCCGCTCGCGGTCACCGCGATCGGCTCGGTCCTGCTCTTCTTTTTTCCCGGCACCCTCCTCGAACTCACCGACCTGATGGTGGGGAAAAAATAATCGCCCCGCGCGACTTCCTACCATGGCAGCTAACAGAACAGAACCCGTCATTCAGGATCTCCGGCACGAGCCCGTCCCGGGCTACCGGAAACTCTTTCTCATCGTCGCCGCCGTCACGATCGCCTACCTCGCCCTCATCCTCGTCTCCTCGCCCGGCAAAGTGAAAAAAGCCCACGGAGACAAGACCGGAACCACATCCTCCCATGCCCAGCCCTAAGCCAAGCCCCGGCGGGAAATCCGCGCCTCCCGCGCCGCGAAAGTATTTCAAGCTGCTCGTCGCTGCCTGCGGTTTTTTTCTGCTCCTCGACCTCGTTTTTCGCCTCACCGGATTCGACAAACACCCCTACCTGAAGTGGGAGCAGTGGCCCGGCTTCTACGGCATCGGCGCCTTTGCCGCCTGCATCCTCCTCGTCACGATCTCACGCTTCGTCGTCCGTCCGCTCGTGAAGCGCGACGAGGACTACTACGAGAAATCTTCATCCGAACCGGGAGGAAAATCCGATGCCTGAAGCCGCCCCGCCCTTCCTCATCTACCTGCTCGGAGCCCTCATCGTCCCCTTTCTCCGGGGGCGGTTCCGTCAGGTTTTCGCCCTCGCCATTCCGGTGATCGGCTTCGTGAATTTTTACCTGATCGACAAAGGTGTCCATTGGAAAGTCGACCTCCTCGAGTTCGAACTCATCCTCGGACGCGCCGACGGCTGGAGCCTCATCTTTACCCACATCTTCACCGTCGTCTCCTTCGTCGGGATCCTCTACATCCTGCGGGACAATGTCGCCCTCGACCTCTCCGCCGGGCTCCTCTACGCCGGCAGCGCGATGGGCGCAGTCATGGCCGGCGACCTCATCACCCTCTTCTTTTTCTGGGAAATGCTCACCCTCGGGGCTGTCCTCTGCCTTCTCGCACGGCGAACGCCGTCCTCGGGCCGCGCCGCGAAACGTTACCTCCTCGTCCACGTCTTTGGCGGCGTCGTTCTCCTCGCCGGTCTCGTCCTCCACCTCGCCGCCGGCGGCAGCACCGCCTTCGACAAGATCGAGCTCAGCGGAGTCGGTCCCTGGCTCATCTTCCTCGGCTTCGGGATCAACTGCGCCTGGCCCATCGTCGGGGCCTGGCTCACCGACACCTACCCCGAAGCCTCCGTCGGCGGGCTCATCTTCATGGCGACCTTCACGACCAAGACGGCCGTCTACGTCCTCGCCCGCACTTTCCCCGGCGAGCCCGTCCTCCTCTGGATCGGTGTCGCCATGGTCGTGCTGCCTCTCTTCTACGCGGCCATCGAGAACGATCTCCGCCGCGTCCTTGCCTACTGCCTCATCAATCAGGTGGGCTTCATGGTCGTCGGGATTGGTCTCGGCACGACGCTGTCGCTCAACGGCACCGCCGCCCACGCCTACTGCCACGTGCTCTACAAAGCGCTCCTTTTCATGGCGATCGGCTCGGTCCTCTACCGCACCGGAAAGTCAAAGGCGACCGAACTCGGCGGGCTCGTCCGTTCCATGCCGGTGACCTGCCTCTTCTGCTGCATCGGCGCGCTCAGCATCTCGGCCCCACTCTTCGCCGGCTTCGTCGGGAAGTCGATGATCATCTCCGCCACGGCCTCGGGTGGATATGGGACGGTCTTTCTCGCGCTCCTCTTTGGCGCCGCCGGGGCCTTTCTCATGGCGGGGATCAAAGTGCCCTACTTCGCCTTCTTCGGCCGCGACTCGGGACTCCGCTGCGAAGAGGCGCCCCTCAATCAGCTCCTCGCCATGGGCACGATCGCCGTCGTGAGCCTCCTCGTGGGAACACTCCCGCATCAGCTCCTCTATCCCATGCTGCCCGATCTCTCGGTCAGCTACGAGCCCTACACCGTCGGCCATGTCACCGATCAGATTCTCTTCCTGCTCTCCTGCGGGCTCGCCTTCGTCCTGATGCTGCGGGCGGGATGGTATCCCGCCGAGATCCGCGCCACCAATCTCGATGCGGACTGGCTCTATCGCAAAGGCGGCCCGTTCATTTACCGCCTCGCGGACAAAAGTCTCAATGCGATCAATGCCGCCGTCGCACGCGGCTTCCTCGGAAGGTTCGTCCCCGGCGTCACGAACTTCTTTGAGTCAGGAGGTCCGCGCCTCGCCTGCTTTGTCATGACCCCGCTCTGGGCGATCCAGCGACTCACTCCCGAGGAAACCGACGCCGCCCGCCATTCCGTCTTCCGCCGGGCCAAGCACGGGGCCTTCCCCATCGGCATCACCGCCTTCTTTGCCGTCATCCTTCTCGGCCTGCTCTCGCTCCTGATGCGATTCTGAAAAGGATCACTCGATCCGGAGCGTGAGGCATTTCAGATACTGCGCCTCGGGGAAAGACGCATGATGATCCGGCGCGTGGAAGCTCGTCCCGAGTTCTTCAAAAGCCCGACCCGAGCGCCGCACCGCCGACCGCACCACCCCGAAAAATTCGTCCGCACTGACATGTCCCGAGCACGAGGCCGCCACCAGCACACCGCCGGGACGCAGGAGCCGCACCGCGTGACCATTGAGCCGCCCGTAGGCCTGGATCGCCCCCTGACGTTCGCTCTCGCGTTTCGCGAGGGAAGGAGGATCGATCACCACGAGATCGTAGCGGGCATCGCGCGCATTTTCCAGCCAGGCAAAGGCATCGGCCTGTATCGTGAGGTGCTCGCACGCCGCCACTCCGGGGTCGTCGCGATTGAGGGCAAAATTCCGGCCCGCCGCGTCGATCGCGTGGGCACTGATATCGAGATCGGTCACCGACTTCGCCCCGCCCCGCGCCGCATAGAGCGAAAACCCGCCCGTAAAGCTGAAGGCATTTAACACCTCCGCCCCCCGCGCCAGCGTCTCGACGCGCCGCCGGTTCTCGCGCTGATCCAGGAAAAAGCCCGTCTTTTGCCCCCGCAGGACGTCGGACTCGAAACGCAGGCCCGACTCCAGAAAAGTCACCACGCCGTCGAGAGGCGAACCGTGGAGAATCTGTCCGTCACTGACCCCGGCCTCCGCCGCCTTTGCCTCGAGGTTGCGGCTGAGCCGCAGGACGATGCGCTCGGGCACTGTCGCCGCGGCGAGCAGGCCCTGCAACATCGCGAGCCGTGGCAACCACGCTGGCGTATAGAGTTTCATCACCAGAGTCCCCGCGTAGCGATCCACGACCAGTCCGGGCCAGCCGTCGCTCTCGCCATTGATGAGCCGGAGCCCGTTCGTTTCCTCATCCGCGACACCCTCGCGCCGAGCCAGCGTCTCATCGAGGCGAGTCCGCCACCACGACTCGTCCAGCGTGACGGGCTTGCCGACCTGGAGGATCCGCACCCGCAGCGGCGAAGCCGGATCATAAAAGCCCATCGCGAGAAACTGATTGTTCCGATCATAGATCACCGCCAATTCCCCCGCCTCGCCTTCCCGGTTCTGACTGCGGATGCTGTCCGAGTAGACCCACGGATGCCCGCTCCGCACGATGGATTCAGCGCTGGGACGCAGCGTCAGCTTCAGGCGCGGAGCGGCCTTCGGAGTATCGGATCGGGTTTCCATGAGCAGACTTCAGCCAAGTTCACTGCTTTCAGATTTCATTCTAATGATAATTTCTAAAAATAGAAGGTTGCCTTTTATTCAAGAACACTGAATCAATAAGCGATGGCAGAAATGAACCGGGCGCAGCCCCTGAGGAAAGGCATCGTCAGTCTCCTGATCCCCGTTCTGGCCTTGGCGCTCCTGTCAGGATGCTCCACCGTCGGCAACCCCGCCCGCCCCGCTGCGGCGGAGTCCTCTCTGCCCACCGAGTCGCGTTTTGTTACATTCGAGATCTCCGTTCCCGGCACCTCGCGCAGCTACCCTGTCTGGCGCACCCGCTCGGCCGGACGCCCCATCCTCTTGCTCCACGCGATCAACGGACTCAGCCCCGACCTCCTGAATTTTGCCCTCGTCCTCGAAGACTGGGGCTACCGCGCCTACCTCCCGAGTCTCTACGGCGACCCCATCGGGAGAACGCCCGCCTACGGGTACGACAAGGGTTTCGCCTCCATCAAAGTGATCCGCAGCACCGGGATCTGGAATCCCGTCTCCACCGAATCGGCCGGCACGATCGTCAGCGACATAGCCCATCTCGCCCGTACCGTCTCCGCCCGCGAGGGCGGACGCTCCCTCGCCGTCATCGGGAACAGTCTCACCGGTTCCTTTCCCCTCGCCCTCCTCGAAGAGTCCTGCGTGCGTCTTGCGGTGATGGGACAGCCCGCCGTGCCGGCGAAAAGAATGTCCCAAATCCTCCTGCGTCTTCCTCACCCGCCCGAGAAAAAACGCTCCCTCACCCTCACCGACGAGAAATGGACCGACATCGTCGCCGTCCTCCGTCGCAACCCCGGCAAACGCATCGTCGGATTCCATTACCTCGAAGACCCCATGGCCGAGATCGATCGCTTTGACGAACTGCACGAGCGCCTCGCCCATGCCGGACTCGCGCGACGCTTCACCGCCTACGTCAAGACCCCGCCCGCCCATCCCTTCGCAGCCGAACGCCGCTCCTGGGTCATCGCCTCGGAGACCGACGAAAAGCGCCGCACCCTGACCCCGCACTCGACCTACCTCGATGCCACCGATCCCGAGGATCTCGCATGGTTCCGGGCGAAGCTGAAGAGTGCGCTGGCGCGGGGGTGGTGAGGGGGGGAGGGTGAGATCCCGGTAAATCTGACTGATATCGGCCCGCTCGTCAAACCTCGAAGTATTCGCCATTAACCAACGAATCCGAAACTCGAAAAAGCATCGTCGACCTGCGCCTAAAGGCGGCAGGCGAGGACGTTTCTGATAAAACACAGGTTGCTGAAGAGCTTTTCGTTTCCCCCTTTCAATGGCAACGTCGTCCGCGAAGAGACCGCCATCTATGGCTCAAGCGAATTCAGCGACTACGCCCTCCTCGGCAAGAACGGCAAACCCCTCGCCGTCGTCGAAGCCAAGAAATCCTCCACCAACGCCGAGCTTGGCCGCGAGCAGGCCAAACAATACTGCCACAACATTCAGGATCCACTCTCGCCGCATTTCTTCGACCTCATCGTCATCGATGAAAGTCACCGGTCCATCAACAACTCTTACGGCGAGGTGCTGAACTACTTCCACACCATCAAGCCCGGTCTCACCGCCACTCCTCGCGATGTCGTGGATCACAACTGAAGTGGGGTTGGAAACGAAGCCAGTCCCGAGTCTGTTGTTTCAACAAATCCCAGTTCAGTGATTCGCCAACCGCAACGCCATCAGCGCCTGCCCGGGCTTCACGGAACTGCCTTCCATCACGAAGACCTCGGCGACGATCCCTTCGCCGGGGGCGAAGATCGCAATCTCCATTTTCATCGCTTCGAGGATGAGGACGGGCTGGTCGGCGGTGACGGTGGCTCCGGGTTCGACGAGGACTTTCCAGACATTGCCGGCGACAGCGGCCTCGACCGGTTCGCAGCCTTCGGGGACGATGCTCTCGATCACGGTGATGACTTCTTCGGCGGTCTCGATGACTTTTTTGAAAATGCCCGCTTCCTCCCAACGCGTCCGCTCGGCCTGGAAGGCGCGCTGCTGGGACTCTTTGAAGGCGTCGATCGAGCCGGCCTCTTCCTCGAGAAAACGGTTGTAGTCGCGCAGCGAAAAGCTCGTCTCCTCGATGAGCGGATTCCACCGGCCGATCAGGAAATCGGCGCGGAGCTGGTGCAGCTCTTCGGTGGAGACTTCGTAGAAGCGGATCTGGTCAAAGAAGCGCAGCAGCCACGGCTCCTCTTTCGTGAAGGACTCGGTGACATGAAAGCGATTCCACATCTGCACGGTGCGTCCGACGAACTGATAGCCGCCCGGCCCCTCCATCCCGTAGATGCAGAGGTAGGCCCCGCCGATGCCGACGGCATTCTCGGGCGTCCAGGTGCGGGCGGGATTGTATTTGGTGGTGACGAGACGGTGCCGCGGATCGAGCGGTGTGGCGACGGGTGCGCCGAGATAGACATCGCCGAGTCCCATGACGCAGTAGGCGGCGGAGTAGACGATCTCTTTGACCTGCTCGATGGACTCGAGCCCGTTGATGCGGCGGATGAATTCAATGTTGCCCGGACACCAGGGCGCCTCGGGATTGACCGACTGCATGTATTTCTGAATCGCCTCCTGCGTGCTCGGGTCGTCCCACGAGAGCGGGAGATGCACGATGCGGGCAGGCACTTCGATGGACTCGAGATCGGTGATGGCGCCCTCGGCTTCGCGGACGAGAGCGAGGACGTCCTCGCGCTGCAGGCGGCGGCTGTCGAAGTGGATCTGGAGCGAGCGTATCCCCGGAGTGAGATCGAGGATGCCCTCAACGGCGCGGTCTTTGAACCACTGATACACGACGTGGGCTTTGAAACGCAGATTCAGATCCAGCTTCATCGGGCCATACTCGACGAGGAGAAAACTCTCGCCGCTCGCACGAATCGTCACTCCGGGGAGTTCCTCGATGATCGCGGAGGTCCTCGGGATGGGTTCGATGACAGGTTCGTGCGAATCGGCAGGGAGAGCCAAGGTCGCGACGAGCTCATCCTGACATTCGCGTAAAAGTCGGGCCTCTTTTTCCGAAACGGGGAAGAAGCGCACCGTGTCCCCCGAGTCGACCTGACCGATCTTCCAGAGGTCGGCCTCGATGATCGTGGCGGGGCAGACGAATCCCCCGAGGCTGGGGCCGTCGGGACCGAGGATCACGGGCATGTCGCCGGTGAAGTCGATCGTGCCGACGGCGTAGGCATTATCGTGGATGTTCGAGGGATGCAGCCCTGCCTCGCCTCCGTCCTCGCGCGCCCAGGTCGGCTTGGGTCCGATGAGACGCACCCCCGTGCGGGCTGAGTTGTAGTGGACTTTCCAGTCGCTCGTGAAGAGCATCACGATATCGTCCACGGTGAAGAACTCGGGTGCCCCGTGCGGACCGTAGAGCACGGCGATATCCCAGTGCCGTCCGAGCAAGGGCAGCAGCCCTGCCGGGGCGGATTGTGAAGGACCCGAAGGTGCCTCAGCGAGATGGAGGACATCGCCGGTGCGGAGAGCACGCCCCCCGTGACCGCCGAACTGGCCGAGGGTGAAGGTCGATTTACTCCCGAGATAGTCCGGCACATCGAGGCCGCCCTTTACCGCGAGATAGGCCCGTACCCCGGGATGGGAGCCGCCCGATCCGATCTTGAGAATGTCTCCGGCGCTGATCGTGACGGGGACGCCGTGGGCGATGATCTCTCCGTTGAGCGTGGCTGGCAATGGTGCACCTGTCAGGGCGATCCCGGTGGCGCGATTGAACTTCAAAGTCGGGCCCGAGACGGTGATCTCGAGGCCGGCGGTGCCCTCTGGATTGCCGACGAGACGATTAGCGAGGCGGAAGGAGAGATGATCCATCGGGCCGGACGGCGGGATCCCGACCTCCCAGTAGCCGACGCGACCGGGATAGTCCTGCACCGTCGTCTGCGTGCCCGAGGCGAGCACGTCGATGGTCGGCGCGGCGTAGGTGAAAGTGGCGAGGCTGCCCGTGCTGATCGCGCCGGGACGGGAAAAGATGTCTGAGGAGATGACCTGGCGCAGGTATTCCAGATTTGTCTCGATCCCGGCGATGGAGGTTCCCTCGAGAGCGACCGACATTTTTTGCAATGTCTCCTCCCGGGTCGGGGCCTGCACGATGAGCTTGGCAATGAGAGAGTCGTAGTTCGCCGGGACTTCGCTGCCGCTCGAGATCCAGTGATCGCAGCGCACGTTTTCAGGAAAGATGACTTCGGTTAGCAGGCCGGACGAGGGCTGGAAGTCCTTGCCGGGATCTTCGGCACAGAGGCGGACCTCCATGGCGTGGCCCGACTCGTGGAAGGTGTAATCGATGGGATCACCTCCCGCGAGTTTCACCATCCACTCGACGAGATCGACGCCGGTGACCGCCTCGGTGATGCCGTGCTCGACCTGCAGACGGGTGTTGATCTCGAGGAAATAATAGTCCCCCGTCGTCGCATCGACGAGGTACTCGGCGGTGCCTGCGGAACGATAGTTGAGCGAGGCCGCCATCCTCGCGGCCCCCTCGAAAAGGCCAGGTGCCTCATCGCGTGAAAAGCCGGGGGCGGGAGTCTCTTCGATGATCTTCTGATTGCGGCGCTGCGCCGAGCAGTCACGCGTCCCTAACGCGACGACCATGCCCTCTCCGTCGCCGAAGAGTTGCACCTCAACGTGGCGCGCCCGTTCGATGAATTTTTCGAGGAAGATCCCCGAGTCGCCGAAGTTCGCCTGACTCGCCCAGGCAACCCTGTTGAATGCTTCGACCAACCCGGTTCCGTCGCGGCAGACCTCCATGCCGATGCCGCCGCCGCCGGCGGTGCTTTTGAGCATGACGGGGAATCCGATGGTCCCGGCTGCAGCGACCGCTTCCTCCGCATTCGCGAGCAGGGGCGTGCCCTCGAGGAGAGGGACACCGGTCTCTTTGGCGATGGCCCTGGCAGTGTGCTTCAGGCCGAAGCGGCGCAGTTGCTCCGGCGTCGGTCCGATCCAGGCGATCCCGCGCGCTTCGCAGGCCTCGGCGAAGTCGGCGTTCTCAGAGAGCAGCCCGTAGCCCGGATGGAGCCCGTCGCAGCCGGTGAGCGCCGCGACTTCGAAAATCCGGGCGGTGTTGAGATACGACGCTGCGACCGGAGCCGGTCCGAGGAGAAAGGCCTCGTCCGCCATGCTGACGTGCGGAGCATCGCGGTCGGCCTCCGAGTAGACCGCGACGGAGGAGATGCCGAGCTTTTTCAGCGTTCGGATGATGCGGCAGGCGATCTCGCCGCGATTGGAAATGAGCACTTTGGTGAGCATGTCAGGAAATAGATTTCAGTCCCAGAGGAAGACTTCGACGGGAGTCGGGTTGTAGGCGTTGCAGGGGTTGTTGAGCTGGGGACAGTTCGAGATCAGGGCGATGACGTCGCACTCGGCACGCATCTCGACATAGCGGCCCGGCGCGGAGATGCCGTCGGCGAAGGTGAGTTTTCCCTCGGGGGTGACGGGAACGTTCATGAAGAAATTGATGTTGTTGGTGATGTCGCGTTTCCCGAGGCCGTGGCCCCACTCGTGGATGCCGCAGAGAAAGATGTCGCGGCAGGCGTGCATGGGTTCCTTTTCGAGGGCGTAGCGCATCGTGTTCGACTCGCGCGAGCATGCCCCGCCGAGGGTGTCGTGACGTCCACAGGTGTCGGCGACGATCGTGAGCAGGGCGGTTCCCCCGGTGGATCTCAGGACGGTGCCGGTGGTGAGATAGAGTCCGCCCTGCCGCCGGATCGTGACATCGGCGGCGTAGCGGTCCTCGGGTTCGTGCGCGTTGTAGAAGAGCGTATCGGCGGCCTGATTTCCCTCGAGATCGAGGATGCGGAAATGCTGTCCCGCTTTGACAAGATGGACCCAGTGTTCCCCCGCCGCGATGACCTTGCGGTAGACGGCGGCGGCCGGGTCGAGGGTGGATTCGGTGATCATTCGCGGGAATGGTTTCAGGTTTCAGGTTTTAAGTTTCAGGTTTCAGGTTTCTGCTGGCTCGTGGCTCGTGGCTTTCACGAGCGCAGCGCGTAGTAGTCGCTTGTGTTCTGATAGGCTCGCTCGTTCTCGGGGCAGGAATGGAGGCAGGTGTCGTCGGGGGTGATGGGCGGGGCGGCGTAGACGCTCAGTTGCACGGGCTTGGGCGCGTAGATCATCGCGGGATCGAGGGGATGCTGGCAGGCGGTGAGGACGACGAGGGTGTCCATCTCGAAGCGCAGCTCGAGGACCGCGCCGGCGGGGGATGCGCCGGGGACGTAGGACAGTTTTCCGGCTTCATCGGCGACGACTTTGGAAAAGAGATTCAGATTCGGGACGATGTCGCGTTTTCCCAATCCATGTTTGGCGAGTTCGATGAGAAAGTTCTCGCGGGCGTTTCGGTAGAAGTCGTTGCGGGCTTCCTGGTAAGTGCTCGTCCCGTATTTTTCCGCGACGAGAGCCGCATCAGTGCAGCCGCAGACGGTGTCGTGCCAGCCGGCAGTGTCGTGGATGAGAGAGCAGAAGAGCCGCCCCATGTCCGAGTGCAGACAATGCCCGGCGGTGAGCTGGAAGGTGTGCTGGCCCTTGAGAGTGTCGGGCATGTTGTAGCGCTCGATCGGTTCGGCGGCGTTGTAGAGGAGAGTGCTGAGATTCGCCCCGCCTTCCAGGTCTGTGAGGCGCAGCACCTTGCCACGGCCTATCGTCTGCGACCACATGCCGCCGCCGGTGAGAGTTTTTTCGTAGAGGATCTTCATGATTCTCTGGGCTCCCGTCCGTGGATGGGCGGGAGGATCGCCGACGAGATCGTGAGTTTGCCCGAACGGACGCCTTTGCAGGTGATGAGTTCGTCTGCGATGAGCTTCAGACGCGTCGCCGGCCCCTGCACGAGGATGACCTGCATGGTGTGGTCGTCCTCGAGGAGGACGTGCTGCGAACTGATGACTTCGTCAATATGGGCCCGCTGGATCTCCGCGAGGGCCTGGAGGAGTCCCGGCTTCGACTCGTCGTAGAAAAGGGTGATCGTCCCCGCCATGAGCCTGTCGCCCTGGTCCTGGTAATGCTCGGTGAGGCTCTGGTGGATCATCTCCGAGATCGCCTGCGAGCGGTTTTCGAATCCCCGCGTCGCGACGAGCCGGTCGAGCTCGTTGAAGACTGCCGGAGGCAGCGAAACGCTGATTCGCTTCACGCCTTCGCTTTTGATGGGATCGGATTCGGACATGGTCGGTATTAACTTTCTTAGCAAAAGTAATACCAACTTTGGCGGAAGGGATGAATTTCTGTGAAAAAATTCACGCGCAAACCGCGCCCTCGGATCGCCGCAGATCTCAGCCTTCGCCCTGTGTCTCTACCCCCGAATCAAATCCAGCAAATCCTCCGGCGATAGCCTGACCTTGGCATCGTCGCTACCGGAGAGGAGGGACTCGGCGAGTTCGCGTTTCTGGTGGTGGAGGGAGACGATCTTTTCCTCGATCGTGCCTTTGGTGATGAAGCGATAGATCGTCACGGGACGGGTCTGGCCGATGCGGTGGGCGCGGTCCGAGGCCTGGTCTTCGGTCGCGGGATTCCACCACGGATCCATGTGGATGACGTAGTCGGCGGCGGTGAGATTGAGCCCGAAGCCGCCCGCTTTCAGCGAAATCAGGAACACGTCCCCCTCGCCCCGCTGGAACGCATCGACCGCCTCCTTGCGTTTTTTCGTCGTGGTCGATCCGTCGAGGTACTGGTAGGCGATGCCCTTGCTGTCGAGTTCGGCACGGATGAGGGCGAGGTGATCGACGAACTGGCTGAAGACGAGGACCTGGTGGCGTCCGGCGAGGATCTCGTCGACGGTCTCGGAGAAAGCCGCGAGTTTGGCGCTGCTGATCGTCGCGCCCACTTTGGGATCGACGAGGGCGGGGTGGCAGCAGGCGCGGCGCAGACGGGTGAGCTCGGCGAGGATCTGGAAAGCCTTTTTCCCGGGGTCTTCCTTCTCTTTTTTGGCGGCGGCGCCGGTCTTCGTGAGTTGCTCGACGGCGCGGCTTCGGAGCGCTTCGTAAAAGGCGGCCTCGGGTTCGCTGAGTTCGATTGAGAGATTGATCTCGGTGCGCGAGGGCAGGTCGCGGAGCACGCCCGACTTGAGCCGCCGCAGCAGGAAGGGGTGAATGAGCCGCCGCAGCCGGTCACGCACGACGGGGTCGCGGTCGCGCTCGATCGGGTCGGCGAAGTTTTTCCGGAAATGGTCCCACGATCCGAGGTAGCCGGGGAGGATGAAGCGGAAAAGGGTGTGCAGTTCCGAGAGGCGATTTTCCACCGGCGTGCCGGTCGTGACGAGGCGGAAGTCGGCCTGGAGATTGCGCGCGGCGCGGGAGCGGTTCGTCGCGCTGTTCTTGATCGCCTGGGCTTCGTCGAGGATGACGGTGTGCCACTGGATCGCGGCGAGCGCCTCGTCTTCGCGCTGGAGGAGTCCGTAGGTGCAGATGATGAGATCGTAGGGACCGGCTGCGGCGAGCTGGACCTGGCGATCGCCGCTTCCGAAAATCGAGGCCCGCAGGGTCGGGGCGAATTTGAGGGCCTCTTCGAGCCAGTTCGCCGCGACCGAGGTGGGGGCGACGACGAGGGCCGGTCCGCCCGGGGCGCGCTCGAGGAGGAGAGCGAGGGCCTGGACCGTCTTGCCGAGGCCCATGTCATCGGCGAGGCAGGCTCCGGCCCCGCTCATGGCGAGGCGGCTCAGCCAGCGGTAGCCTTCGATCTGGTAGGATCGCAGCTCGGCCTGGAGCGTCGCGGGCACCTCGGGGTCATGATCTTTGGCGAGACGGAATCGCTCGATCCATTCCCGCCACGTCTTGCTGCGGACAGAGGTGCCGGTCTTTTCGACAAAGTCCTCGAGGGCGAGCGCAGCGAGCGGGGGCAGCTTCACGAGGTCGCCTTTGCCAGGTTGGGCGAGCGACTGCATGTCTTCCAGATAATGACGGAACTCCGACTCCAGCGCGAGGAACTGTCCGTCCCCGAGTTCGACGAACTCGGACCCGCGCGGCATGCTCGCGACGAGGTCGAGGAGTTGTCGCATTGTCAGGACGAGGTGATCATTGATCGTCACTTCGCCCGAGGCGGTGAGCCAGTCCCCGGCGGTGCCGAGGGAGAGTTTCGTGTTGGTGACCGAGGCGACGCCCGAGAGGCGGTAGGGTTCCTCCTTCGGCCATTCGAGGACGATGCCCTGCTCGCGCAGCGGATGCAGGTCGCGGAGGAGGGCGAGGCAGTCGTTGGCATTGGAAAAGCGCCATTCCCAGAGGTCCGAGAGTTCTCCCCGGCTGTCGCGCAGGGCCGGGCAGGCGCCGATGAGCGCCTCGGCGGCGGTCCGCTCCACCGCGAGCGGGCGGCGCGTCTGGAGTCTCTCGTCGGCGACGACACCGAAGACGATTTCTTTTCCCCCGCCGGGGGCAAAGATCGCATCGCCTGCCTCGATCGGTCGCACTAACATACGCACCGCGAGGCCCTCGCCGTCGGGGAGGAGACGGAGCCGTATCGTGGTATCGGCCTCGACCTGTCTCAGGCCCGGGTCCGAGGCGGCCACGGCGGCAAAAGAGTCTCCGTCGGCGGCGATATCGACGTCGGCGGCGAAGGTCGAGATGGCGTGGAAAAAGCGCTCTTTTGCGGCCGCGGGCATCGTCATGGCCGAGTTCGCTCCGAGGATGCCGGCGAGGCCGCGGACGGCGGGATTGGCTTCGTAGACGACGTAGCTCGTGAGGCTCTCCTGCACCGTCTGGACGGGGTGTTTGCTGGTGAGGAAGGGCTCGAGTCTGACCTCGAGTTTCCCGTTGAGGAGATCGTGGGTCTCGAGGCGAAAGCGCCCTCGCCTGAAACTGACCGGTCGGGTCGCCGCCGCATCGGCGAAGAGGAGAGGGTGCCCGGGGAGCTCGAGGAGGGCGCGATGCGAATCGAGAAAGTAGGACTCGCGATGGTAGTAGTCGCCCCGGTTGAGTTTGATGTGGCGGCAGATCGCCTTGTCCTGATCGGTCAGGTGAGGCAGCTCGTCGGGCGATTCCTTGAGCCGTTTCAGGGCGATGCGGCGGCCTTTCGATGTTTTGCCATTGGCGGCGACGCCGCGTTCGACAGGCTCGAGAGACCAGTGGCCGTCGTCGAGATCCTCCTGGTCGTGGCAAAGGAAGATCCAGACGACCTCCTTGCGGGCCCCTGCCGAGCGGGCCGTCTCGGGACCAGTCTTCGCCCCGCCGCCGTGTTTCGCGGCGAGCTGTTCGAGAGCGATGAGCCCCAGCTCCCACGGCGCGCTGGGGGTGAGGGCCGGGGAAAAGGGCGTGTAGCCCTCCATGCCCGCTTGGGCGAGGAGCGAGGCGGCGATCTCGCGGGTGCCCTCGTTCGCCTGACCGGCGAGAGCATCCCGCAGGCTGATGAACTCGAACGCGAGCGCGTAGTAGTGCCCTCTCGCGGCCTCTTCGCTATAGTGTTCGAGCATCGGGATCCACTCGGCGAGCAGCTTCGCGGGGGCATGGGTGAGCCGCGACAGGATCACGAACATCAGTACCCCGATGGACTCCATCTCTTTGCCGCAGTAGCTCTTGTGGCGCGCGAGGACGAGTTGACCGAGATCCCCCTGATTGCCCGAGAGACAGGCGATGAGGTCGCAGGCAAAGGCGAAATACATGCCGAAGTTGCTCTTATCGAGCTCTCCTCCCCACCTCCCGACCTGGGTGGCGGTGGCGAGGTCTTCGGGCCGGCCGCGGCGGGCGAGGGCGAACATGTAAAAAAGTCCCCCCATCCCGGCGGGGCAGACTTTGCGTTTGCGGGTCGCCTTTTTCCGAATCGCGAGGCTCTCCTCGTAGCCGGTGATAGCCTCGTCGTTGCGACCGCGCAGGAAGTCTAGACCCGCCTCGATCGCGCGCGCCTCGATGAGGCATTCGGGAATCTCCCGGGTTCCTTCCTCTTCGCGGAAGAGACGGGCGAACTCGCCCGCGAGATCGAGCCGGCCCATCATCATGAGCGCCTCCGCCGCGGCCCGGACCGTATCCGGATCAGTGAGGAGCGAGTCCTCGTCACCAGTGACGTAGCCGAGCAACTCGATCGAGGGAAGGAGTGAGCTGATGCTTTCCTCAAACGTCGCCACCACCGCCTCCCGCCGGATCGGCAGAGGGAGGCGCGAAAAGCGCCCCGGATCGAGAGCTTCGGTGAGGAAAAGGAGACTCGGTTTCGGCAGGCCGAAGCGCTCGTTCTCGGCATAGCGCCGCTCCAGCTCCTCGAGCCGGTCGAGGTAGTAGAGCGCCCTCATTTCGCTGTCGAATCCGTGTCGGGCGATATGGAAAAAACGGTTGTAATGCTTGTCCCGTTCCGGGAAAAACTCGGCGATGAGGATGCGTTGGGCCGTCGCGACGTGCCGCGGTGACCTCGCGGCAAAGGCGAAGGTGAGATTCGCGAAACGATTCACCGCAGCCCAGCCCCGCCCCTCGGTCATGACCACCTGATGGAGCTCTTTCAGGCGATGGAGCGCCGCTTTGATCTCCTCGCCAGTGGGTCGATTGCCCGAAGGCGCCCGCACCCCGTAGTCGCCGACCAGTTTCAACGCCGCCGTCTGGGAGTGATATATCTCTTTGGCGCCCAGCGAGAGCATCACCCCAACCTCCAGATCGGAGAGGGATTCAAAAGTGGCACGATGGGACTCACCGGTCGCGAATAGGACGGGGGGGATGGGGGTTCCGGGAGGGCTGGGTGGTTGCTTCGCCATGCGGACCTTACCTTTGCCGAAAACCGGGGCATGAAAAGGGAGATTCTGCCCTCATTCTTGATTTTGCCGCCTCCGTGGGGTATGAGGCACGCTCCGCGATCTCGCGGGAGATGTCGAACCAACGGCTCCACTGACCATGTCCAACGCTCCCATCATTCTTTACACGAAGACCGACGAAGCTCCCGCGCTCGCCACCTACTCGCTATTGCCTATTATTCAGGCCTTTACGAAGTCTTCCGGCATTGCCGTGGAAGCGCGTGACATCTCCCTCGCCGCCCGCATCCTCTGTGGGTTTCCCGAGTTTTTGAAAGAAGACCAGCGTGTCTCCGATGCCCTCACCGAGCTGGGCGAGCTCGCCAAAACGCCCGAGGCGAACATCATCAAGCTCCCCAACGTGAGCGCCTCGGTCCCGCAGCTCAAGACCGCCATCGCCGAGCTGCAGTCCCGGGGTTTTGCCCTGCCGAACTACCCCGACGAGGCCACCACGACGGAGGACGAGGACATCAAGTCCCGCTACGACAAGGTCAAGGGCAGCGCCGTGAACCCCGTCCTGCGCGAGGGCAACTCCGACCGCCGTGCGCCCAAGGAGGTCAAGGAATACGCCCGCCAGAATCCGCACTCCATGGGGGCCTGGTCCGCCGATTCAAAAACCCGCGTCGCCACGATGGCGGGCGGTGATTTCTTCTCAAACGAAAAATCGGTCACCGTCGAGGAAGCCACCGACGTGAAGATCGAGTTTATCGCCGCCGACGGCACCACCACCACCCTGAAGGCCTCCACCCCGCTCAAGGCCGGAGAGATCATCGACGGCACCGTCATGCGCAGGGCCGCCCTCGTCGCCTTCCTCGAAGAACAGGTCGCGGCGGCGAAGGCCGAGGGGATCCTCTTTTCGCTCCACCTCAAGGCGACGATGATGAAAGTCTCTGACCCCATCATCTTCGGCCACGCCGTCGAGGTGTATTTCAAAGACCTCATCGCCAAACACGGCGACACCTTCGAGGAACTCGGGGTCGATTTCCGCAACGGATTCGGTGACCTCACCGCCAAGCTCGCGACCCTGCCCGAGGCGAAAAAAGCCGAGATCGAGGCCGACATCGCCGCCACCTACGCCGCCGGACCCGACCTCGCCATGGTCAACTCGGACCTCGGCATCACCAATCTCCACGCCCCCAGCGATGTCATCGTCGACGCCTCCATGCCCGCGATGATCCGCACCTCGGGCCGCATGTGGAATAAGGACGGCAAAGAGCAGGACACCCTCGCTGTAATCCCCGACAGCAGCTACGCCGGCGTCTACGACGCGACGATCAACTTCTGCAAAGAGCACGGCGCCTTCGACGTCGCGACCATGGGCACCGTCCCCAACGTCGGACTCATGGCCCAGCAGGCCGAAGATTACGGCTCGCACGACAAGACCTTTGAAATCGCCGGAGAAGGCAAAGTCCGCGTCGTCGATGCCTCGGGCAAGGTCCTCATCGAACACGAGGTCTCTACCGGAGACATCTGGCGCGCCTGCCAGACCAAAGACGCCCCCGTCGCCGACTGGGTCAAGCTCGCCGTGACCCGCGCCCGCGCCACCGGCAGTCCCGCCGTCTTCTGGCTCGACGAAGACCGCGCCCACGACCGCGAACTCATTCAGAAAGTCGGCTACTTCCTCGGCGACCACGACACCGACGGACTCGAGATCAAGATCATGGCCCCGACCGAGGCGACGGTCTACACCCTCGAGCGTCTCATCAAAGGCGAGGACACCATCTCCGTGAGCGGCAACGTCCTCCGCGACTACCTCACCGATCTCTTCCCCATCCTCGAACTCGGCACCAGCGCGAAGATGCTCTCCATCGTCCCCCTCATGAACGGCGGCGGCCTCTTCGAAACTGGAGCCGGCGGTTCCGCGCCCAAGCACGTCCAGCAGTTCGTCGCCGAGAATTACCTGCGCTGGGACAGCCTCGGCGAATTCCTCGCCCTCGCCGTTTCCCTCGAGCACCTCGGCGACACCTACGGAAATGCGAAAGCCAAGCTCCTCGCCCAAACCCTCGACGCCGCCACCGGCGAGTTCCTCAAGCACGATCGCTCCCCCGGACGCCGGCTTGGCACGATCGACAACCGCGGCAGTCACTTCTACCTCGCCCTCTATTGGGCGCAGGAGCTCGCCGCGCAGAACGAGGACGTGGAGTTGAAGGCCGAGTTTATCCCGATCGCGGAAGCGCTGACGAAGAATGAAGCGAAGATCGTCGAAGAGCTCATCGCGGTGCAGGGCAAGCCGGTCGAGATCGGCGGGTATTATCACCCGGATGAGAAGCTGGTCGAGGCCGCGATGCGGCCGAGCGGGACTTTGAATGGGATTTTGGGGTGAGGAAATCTTGAGTCCTATCTCATCTGTGCTCATCTGTGCTCATCTGTGCTCATCTGTGCTCATCTGTGCTCATCTGTGCTCATCTGTGCTAATCTGTGTGATTTGACGCCTTCAGCACTATTTACGCAGCGCTTCGATTGTGGACATCCGTGTTGGAATCGACAGCCGCTTTCGCGGGTAGTTGCGTTGGCGGGGTAATCCGTCTACGCTCCCTGTGTGAGCGCTTCCGATCTCATCACCACTGATCCCGAGATCCTCGGCGGCACGCCCGTGTTCTGTGGAACCCGGGTTCCCGTGCAGACCCTGTTTCAATATCTGGAGTCGAACTACACCCTGAATGAGTTCCTGGAGTGCTTCCCGACAGTCTCGCGCGAGGCCGTTGTTGCCGTGCTGGAGCGATCCGAGGATGCGCTACTCGCATCGCAATGAGGGTGCTCCTTGATGAGTGCGTTCCGTGGCCGATGCGGAAGGCCCTCGCCGCGCATCAATGCACGACCGCGCAGCGAATGGGATGGGACGCCATCACGAACGGTGACTTGATCCGCCTCGCCGAGGCCGATTTCGACGTGTTCGTCACCAGCGACCAGAACATCCGCTATCAGCAGAATTTGAGCGGGCGACGCATCGCGATCCTTCAGCTTTCGACCAATGATTTACGGCGGATTCTTGCGGTTTCCGAAAAGATCACCGTGGCTCTTAATACCATTCAACCCGGGGATTATGTGCGTTTGGATGTTCCGTAACGCAGCGCCTCCTCGCCTTCACCTGCAAGACGCGGCACTTCTGTCCCAGCTGCCACCAGCGCAAAGTCCGCACCACTGGCGACTGGATCGCCCGCGTCCTCTCCTTCGACGTGCCGCACCGGCAGTTCGTCTTTACGATGCCCAAGCCCCTTCGCGGCATCTTCCGCAAGAGGCGAAAGCTCCTCGATCATCTCTTCAGTGCCGCGATCGAGAGCCTGCGCGACTGGATGCGGGCACGGCTTGAGTCGCCCGACGGACAGCTTGCCTCCATTGCCGCCGTGCAAACCTTCGGCGATTACCTCAATCGGACTCTATTCAAACAAGAGCCGGGGAATGGCGGCAAAGACCGGGAGGCGGCGACCTGAGATGACCGACGCAAAGAAGCCCGAGCAAAAGGAGCCGATCTCTCCCGGAACGCTCTTCATTCTGCCTGCGCCGGAACCACGGAGCGGTCGGGCGCTTCGTCCTTTGTGGCGCGATCTCATCATGAAGGTATGGGGCGATGATCCGCACAAATGTCCCTGTTGTCCGGGCACGATGAACGTGGTGGGAATGATGATTCGTCGGAGCGAGGTCGAGTTTTTCCTGAAGCTGAACGGTCTGTGGGAGGGAATTGTCGCCTTGCCGCCGCCGCCTGACCCTCCCTTCGACATCGAGACGATGGAGCCGATTGAAGCACCGCCACACGCAATCTGGCGGGACGACTTCGAGGAGTTTGGACCGGATCGATGGACGGAGGCAGAACCCGTCTGGGACTGCCACGGCGCGATAGCGCACGCAAACGGCGAAGCCACACCGCAGGTGGCGGCGAAGACGGCACACCCGCCCGAACTGGACCTCGGCGATGGACGCCGCCTCGTCTTCGATGGAACGGATCCGTTCCCTGAGGAGGAATGGGCAGTTTCGGGAGCGAACTGAGTCGTGGGTCGATCAAATCTCCTCGGAGATCTCGCCTGATTTCAACGTAGAAATCAAGCGCGAGCGAGGATCCGTGCCCAGAGTGCTCAATTTTTCGTCCCTTCCGAAGTCGAACGCCTGATTTTGACCAAAAATCCTTGACTCACTTTGTCGAATCAGGCGATTCTACAGAGCGATGCCTCTCATCGTCCCCTACCTCCCCCTGAACCCCCTCCGACCCCAGGCCTTCGGCGGAGTGGGAGCAGAAGGGTTGAAAAGGAAATTCCTAGCAGTTCAACGATCGCTGTATGCAGGAAGAAATCTTTGACCCCGTCGTCGCCGTCCTGCCATTCCATGATGAGGCCGAAGCGGTAGAGCTTGCCAACAGCACGGAATTTGGGCTCTCCGGTTCGATCTTGTCACGAGATGTGGAGCGGGTTATTCGCGTTGCGCGAGGCGTCCAGGGTGGCAACCTGGCGGTTAACTCACACTCATCAGTTCGGTACAACACCCCCTTTGGGGGGTTCAAGCAATCAGGTTTGGGTCGCGAACTAGGCCCCGATGCACCACTGCGCTTCACCGAAGAAAAAAAACGTCTTTATCCCTCACAATTAGATATATAGGAGCTTTGACATGACACCCAAGAAAATAGATCTCACCCAGCGCCTCGCCGGGAAAGTCGCGGTCATCACCGGAGGAGGTAGCGGTATTGGTCTTGCTACCGCTCGCCGGATGGCAGCCGAGGGCGCCACCATCGTGATTGGCGATATGGTCGAGAAAGCAGGAACCCAGGCCGCCACAGAGTTGGGCGGCCTGTTTATTCACGTCAACGTCGCCGACGAAGACCAGGTCAACAACCTCTTTGATACGGCCCAATCGACGTACGGCTCGGTGGATATCGCTTTTAACAACGCCGGCATTTCACCCCCCGATGACGGTTCCATTGAGACAACGGAGCTACCCGCGTGGCAAAAGGTGCAAGACGTGAATCTGAAGTCTGTCTACCTGTGCTGTCGCGCAGCCTTGCGCCACATGGTGACACAAGGCTCAGGATCTATCGTGAACGCCGCCTCGTTCGTAGCAATCATGGGTTCCGCGACGAGCCAAATTTCTTACACCGCGTCTAAGGGTGGGGTGTTGGCGATGAGTCGCGAACTCGGAGTCCAATTTGCCCGCCAGGGCATCCGAGTCAACGCTCTGTGCCCGGGACCGGTAAACACCCCCCTTCTGCAGGAACTTTTTGCCAAGGACCCTGAGCTCGCTGCACGGCGACTCATCCACATTCCCATAGGACGCTTCGCAGAACCTGAAGAGTTGGCGGCCGCGGTGGCATTCCTCGTATCAGACGATGCGTCTTTCATCACCGGTGCCACCTTCTTAGTCGATGGCGGAATCTCCAATGCCTACGTGACACCGTTCTAAACCGCACCGGGCCCCATGCAGCGGTACGCCGCTCCACAGACCCCTCGGACTCCCCTGCGTGGGCGCGCTACAGGCCAGGTACTGATACACGTGTCGCTGGACACCTAGCAATAAACCATTGACCTTACTACTGAAATCAGGCATTTTTTACTGTCGATGGCCCTAATCGTCCCCTACCTCCCCCTGAACCCCCTCCTTCCCAGGCCTAAGGGTGCCAAGGGTGCGGAAGGGATGAAAAAGCAAATTCCTAGCAATAAACCATTGACCTTACTGCTGAAATCAGGCATTTTTTACTGCAGATGGCCCTAATCGTCCCCTACCTCCCCCTGAACCCCCTCCTTCCCAGGCCTAAGGGTGCCAAGGGTGCCAAGGGTGCGGAAGGGATGAAAAAGCAAATTCCTAGCAATAATTGCGGTGGGCATCGAATGAAAGCGGTGATCCGGCTGATCGACGGGTTCAACCACCGGCTTGGCCGGGTGATGATGTATGGGATCCTCGTGATGATGGGGATCATGGCCTGGTCGGTCATCACCAAGGCCCAAGGAGCGCCCGCCCTGTGGACATTGGAAACAGCGCAATTCGCGATGGTGGCCTATTACGTCCTGGGCGGGCCGTATTCGATGCAGATGGGGGCGAACGTGCGGATGGACCTGATCTACGGCGAATGGTCGATCCGGCGCAAGGCATGGGTAGACCTTTTCACCGTCCTGTTCTTGATGTTCTACCTCGGGGTGCTGATCTACGGGGCGGCGGCATCGACGGCCTATGCGCTGGGTCACTACGGACCACATCCGTTCGGCTTTTTCTGGGGACTGCTGACCGGCAGCGAAACCCTCGGCCGGCTCGAAGTATCCCGGTCGTCATGGAAACCTGTGATGTGGCCGATCAAGGCTGTGATGCTGCTGGGGTTCTTCTTGATGTTCCTGCAATGCCTGTCTGAATTACTCAAGGATATCTTGCGGTTGCGCGGACAATGGGATCTACCGCCCGGCACAATGCAAGACAGCAGCAGCCCAGCAGGAACCCAGTAAATGATGATGGACCTGTCCTCCAACGGCATTGCGCTGTTCATGTTCGCGTCCATGATGCTCATGCTTTTGACCGGGCAGCGGGTGTTCGGGGCCATAGGTTTTGTGGCAGTGGTGGCGGCTTTGACGCTCTGGGGGGACCGGGGCGGGTTCGACATCGCGTTTTCCGCCTCGATAAAGCTGATGGGATGGTATCCCCTGCTGACCCTGCCGATGTTCATCTTCATGGGCTATGTGCTGTCCGAGAGCAAAATCGCCGACGACTTGTATCGGATGGTCCACGTCTGGACGGGGGGCATGCCGGGGGGGCTGGCGGTAGGAACGATCGGGCTAATGGTCCTGATATCGGCGATGAACGGGCTTTCAGTGGCGGGCATGGCTATCGGGGCGACCATCGCGCTGCCCGAATTGCTGAAACGAGGGTATGACAAACGGATGGTGACGGGGGTCATCCAGGCCGGATCATCGCTCGGGATCCTTGTGCCGCCGTCAGTCGTGCTGGTGTTGTATTCGCTGATCGCGCGGCAACCGGTCAGCCAGTTGTGGCTGGCGGGGATCCTGCCGGGGCTGATAATGGCGGCGATGTTCGTGGCTTATATCGTGATCCGGTGCCGGATCGACCCGGACCTGGGGCCGGTTCTGTCGGCCGAAGAACGCAACATGCCCATGAGCGAGAAAATCCAGCTTCTGGGCGCGGGCATCTGGCCGCTTTTGATCTTCTTTGTAATGATGGTGCCCTTTGTCAACGGCTGGACCAGCCTCACCGAAAGCTCGGCGGTGGGGGCCATCGCGGCGTACAGCGTCGCGGTGCTGCGCGGGCGGATGACGTGGGAGGTCTGGACCACGACCCTGCGCAACACGCTGGGCATTTCGTGCATGTTCATGTGGATCATCCTTGCGGCGCTGGCCTTTGGGGCGGTGTTCGACGGGCTTGGCGCGGTCAAGGCGATCGAGGGGCTGTTTACCGATCAGATGCACCTGTCGCCGTGGACCATCCTGATCCTGATGCAACTGTCATTCTTGGTAATGGGGACGTTTCTGGACGATACCGCGATGCTGGTGATTGTGGCGCCGCTGTATGTTCCATTGGTCGACCAACTGGGCTTTGACATGATTTGGTATGGTATTCTTTACACGATCACGACCCAGATCGCCTATATGACACCGCCCTTCGGCTACAACCTGTTCCTGATGCGGGCAATGGCCCCGCCCGAAATCGGGCTTCGGGATATTTACGCCTCGATCATCCCCTTTGTGCTGGTGATGGTTGCGGCCCTCGCGCTCGTCATGATATTTCCCCAGATCGCACTCTGGTTGCCTGGGCTGATCTACCCGAAACCATAAACAAGACCGGCCCTAAGGCCGCATTTTCCAAACCCAACCACCAGGAGATTACCATGACCACCAGAAGAAAGTTCCTCGCCACCGCAGCAGCGGCGCCCACCGCGGCCCTCGCCGCCCCCGCCCCCGCGCTCGCGAAATCCACCATCACCTGGCGACTGCAAACATATGCAGGCCCCGCACTCGCCGAACACGTGATCAAACCCAGCATCGACGCTTTCAACAAGATCGCGGGCGACCAGATGCAGATCGAACTTTATACTGCCGACCAGCTTGTGCCGACAGGCGAACTGTTCCAGGCGATGCAGCGCGGGACCATCGACGCGGTGCAGTCGGATGACGACAGCATGGCGTCCCCGACGGATGTCACGGTGTTTGGCGGCTACTTCCCCTTCGCCTCGCGCTATTCGCTTGATGTGCCGGTGCTGTTCAACCAGTATGGGCTGAACGAGATCTGGGACGAGCAATATTCAGCCGTAGGCGTCAAGCATATCAGCGCCGGTGCCTGGGACCCCTGCCATTTTGCGACCAAGGAACCGATCCGGTCGCTCACCGATCTGCGGGGCAAACGGGTGTTCACCTTTCCGACCGCCGGGCGGTTCATGGAACAATTCGGTGTGGTCCCGGTCAACCTGCCTTGGGAAGATATCGAGGTCGCGATGCAGACCGGCGAACTTGACGGGATCGCCTGGTCCGGCATCACCGAGAATTACACCGTCGGCTGGGCGGACGTGACCAACTACTTCCTGACCAACAGCATCTCGGGCGCATTTGCCGGGTCGTTCTTTGCCAATATGGACCGCTGGAACGAACTGCCCGAAAACCTGCAAACCCTGCTGCGGATGACCATGGATCAGTCGCATTACTACCGTCAGTGGTGGTATTGGGGCGGCGAGGCCGATCTGCGGGTCAACGGCACCAAGATGGAACTGACCACCATCCCCGACGAAGAATGGGCCACCGTCGAGGCGGCAGCCCTTGTGTTCTGGGACGAGATCGCAGCAGAAAGCCCCGTCAAGGCACGGGTCGTCGAGATCCTCAAGAAATACAACGCCGACATGGTCAAAGCAGGCCGGCCCTACCGCTTTACCTAAGGCATGCCGGGCTCAGGTCCGGCCAGCACACAATCTGCGGGCCGGGCGTCAGCCCGGCTTGCCCTTTATCCCAATAGGAACACCTAATGCCTGCCACACTCACCCTCGATGACCTGCACCGCGCCGCCCGCGACGGCACCCTGGATACGGTCTTGGTCTGCCAGGTCGACATGCAGGGGCGGTTGATGGGCAAACGGTTCCACATCGACGCATTTTTGGAATCCGGGCACATAGAAACCCACGGCTGCAACTATTTGCTGGCCACAGACCTTTCGATGGCGACACCCGCTGGCTATGCCTCGACCTCGTGGAAACGAGGCTACGGGGATTACACCATGCGGCCAGACCTTTCCACGCTGCGGCTCGTGCCGTGGCTGCCCGGCACGGCGATGGTGCTGTGCGACGTGCTTGACCCTCACGGGCTCGCACCCGTCACCCACGCGCCTCGGCAAATCCTCAAACACCAGATCGCCCGGCTCGCGGATATGGGGTTCACGGCGACCATGGCGACCGAACTTGAATTTTTCCTGTTCAACGGAACCACCGACCAGATCGCCCGCAACGGCTTTCGCGACTTGCAAACCATCAGCACCCACAACGAGGATTACCAAATCTTCCAGACCACCAAGGAAGAACACGTCATGCGGCCGGTGCGCAACCATCTGCGGACAATGGGGGTCCCCGTCGAAGGGTCCAAAGGAGAGGCCGAGGCAGGGCAGCAGGAACTCAACATCCGCTACGCTGATGCGCTGTCCTGCGCCGATCACCACACCATCGCCAAACATGCGGTCAAGGAAATCGCCTGGGCCAACGGGCACGCGGCGACTTTTCTGCCCAAATGGCACCAGCACAAGACCGGAAGTGCGTCCCACGTCCACCAATCGCTTTGGGCCGGCGGGCGCAGCGCGTTCCACGATGCGGACCGTCCGCACGGCATGTCGGCCCCCATGGAACACTACCTGGCGGGGCTTTTGGCCTATGCGCCCGACATCACCTGCTTTCTGGCTCCCTACATCAACAGTTACAAACGGTTTGCGCGAGGGACATTCGCGCCAACGCGGCTGACCTGGTCAATCGACAACCGGACAGCCGCATTCCGGCTTTGCGGCGCGGATACCAAAGGGGTGCGGGTCGAATGCCGGGTGCCCGGCGCGGATATGAACCCCTATCTGGGGCAGGCGGCGTTGCTGGCCGCAGGGATGCAGGGGATCATTGACAAACTCCCTCTGCCCGCCCCCTTCACCGGGGATGCCTATGGCGGCACTGACCACCACATCCCCCGCAACCTGCGCGATGCACGCACAGCGCTTTTGGGCTCCGACATGCTCCGCACGGCCATGGGCGATGATGTCGTGGACCACTACGCCCGCGCTGCCGAGGTCGAGATCGAAGATTTCGACCGGGTCGTGACCGACTATGAAATTGCACGCGGGTTCGAACTCGCCTGAGCCACCCGACCAAGGAATACCCCATGTCTGACATCACCTGCATCTCTCCTATCGACGGGTCGTTTACGCAACCCGGCCGTGCCTCACGCTTGACGCAGCCCGCACAGCGCTGGGCCGCGCGCGTGCTGCACAGGCGGCGTGGGCAGCGCGGCCGCTCGCTGAACGAATCAGCCTTGTCATGGCTGGCGTGGCCGAGGTTGGCCGGCCCAAGGACCGGATGACAACCGAACTCGCCCATCAGATGGGGCGGCCCGTGCGCTACGGTGGCAAATTTGGTGGCTTTGAACAGCGGGCCAATTACATGGCGACCATCGCCTAAAAAACGCTGGCGCCCCTCATGATCGAGGACTCGGCTGACTTTCTGCGCAAGGTAACCCACGACCCGCACGGGATGGTGTTCGTAGTGGCCCCCTGGAATTACCCCTATATGACGGCCAACACCACCATCGCACCGGCGCTGATCGCGGGCAACGTGGTCATCCACAAGGGGGCCGCGCAAACGATCCTTGTTGGGGAACATCTGAACCCCCTCCTTCCCCGGCCTAAAGGCAAAAACAGCCGAACTGGTGGGGTTGACTCGCCCCCGCGCCCCCGCGCTCGTCTCAGAAGACGGGGTCAGGGAATGAATTCCGTATTTCACGCTCAGTTTCATAATTTTTTCGGTCTTCCAGCCGAGGATCTCTTTTGTGCTCCCGGGGGCGGGCAACACGTCCTGACAAAACGCTCCCATTCAACCCCCGCACCCCACCCCTGCGGCTGAAGCCGCAGCAACTTTCTCCCTGAGGGCCCCGCTCCCGCCCCGCGAAACCACCTCAACCGCCGTCCGAGGGGTCAGTCCCGTCCGAGGGGTCCTAGAATTTAGAATTTTACGGTCCTTCACGGCCCATTTCCGTCGCCGCATGACCCGAGCGCCAGCGACGCCAGCAACGCGAGCCAGAGGGTCCGGCAAGACCGCGTGAGGCCTGAGAACGAGAAGTCGAAGCAAGAACGAAAGTGGGAGCAGGAGTGGCGCAGATTCTAAATTCTAGGAGTCTCGTTCACGGAGCGAAGATCAGTTTTCAGGAGAATATCATTGACTCCCCCTGCTAGATCGGGCGATTCTAACCCGCGATGGCTCTGACCTTCCCCTACCTCCCCCTGAACCCCCTCCCTCCCCGGCCCAAGGGTGGCAAGGATGCGGAAGGGATGAAAAAGCAAATTCCTAGCAATAATACTTCGACGACATTCGGCTCTATGCAAAGCCGTGAGGCCTCGTGTGGTTTCACCACGCGAGTATTCCCGCCACTGAAGCCATGAAAACAGACTTCGGCGTCATCGTCATTGGCGGAGGAGGGAGCGGGCTGGCCGCGGCGGTGAGCGCCAGCGAAAACGGGCTTGAGGTGCTGGTGCGGGAGAAGCGTCCCGAATGCGGCACCACCACCGGAATCGCCGTGGGATCGTTCACCGGATGCGCAACGAGTTGGCAGCGCTCTCATGGCGTCGAAGACAGCGTCGCGGCCCACCTCGAAGATGTCGCGAAGTTCGCCACGCCCGAACTCGAGGCGCGGAACAATGAAGCCCTGCGCCGTCTTTCTCTTTGCGAGTCGGCCGCCACTCTGGACTGGCTTCACGGCATAGGCATCGCGTTTCAGGGACCCAACCCCGAGCCGCCGAACCGTGTCCCGCGCATGCTCAACGTGGTGCCCGGAGCGCGGGCCTACATCGCCACCCTGCAAACGCGCCTCCTCCGCCTCGGCGGCGGATCTCGTGCGACAGTCCCGTGGAAAAACTGCTGCGGGACGAGAGCGGACGCGTCGTTGGGGCGCGGGCGAAGACGACGGAGGGTGTCCTCGATTTTTTTGCCGGGCGCGGAGTTGTCCTCGCGGCGGGAGATTATGCGAACTCTTCGGAGATCATTTCGAAACACAAGCACCCGCGTTTTGCCGCGATCGAGGGAATCAATCCCCACGCCACCGGTGACGGGCACCGCCTCGCGGAGGAGGCGGGAGCGGAGCTGATCAACATGGATGTCACCTACGCTCCCGAGATCCGCTTCGTCGCTCCCAAGAAAAAGACTCCGCTGCAACTCCTCCCGACGAGCGGACCACTCGCCCGGGTCATGGGCTGGTGTGTTCCTCTCGTGCCGAAATTCGTGCTTCACGGAATCATCAAGCGGCTCCTCGTGATGTGGCAGCACCCGGAGGACGCCCCCTTTCAAGACGGAGCCATTCTCCTCAATCGCGAGGGCAGGCGATTCTGCGATGAGCGGGTCTGGCCGGACCGCGAAATCGCGATCGCGGCTCAGCCGGACAAGATTTGCTTTCTCCTCCTCGATCGCAGGCTCCTTGATCGGTATTCCCGATGGCCTCATTTCATTTCCACGGCACCGCGCATCGCTTATGCCTACGTCGCGGACTATGAAAAACTTCGTCCCGATGTCACGACCCGCGGGGACACTCTTGCTGAAGTGACCTCCGCGCGCGGTCTTCCCGTCGAGGCGGTCGAGGCAACCGTTGCGGAGTACAATCGCGACGCGGAAGTTCCCCTCGAAGGCGGGCTCCGGGTGCTGCTCGGCCCGGCAAAAGCCTACTTCACCACGACCGAGGGCAGTCCCGCGATGGACGAATCCCTGCGCGTCCTCGACGCAGAGCGTCAGCCCATCGCGGGTCTTTACGCCGTCGGCCAGAACGGGATCGGAGGCCAGATCCTCTGGGGCCACGGCCTCAAGAACGGCTGGGCGATTACGAGTGGTCGACTCGTCGGGAAGGTTCTTGCCCGATCTGAATCATGAAAAAAATAGCCCTCCCGATTTTCGCCGCGCGAGTCCTCTCCGTGCTTTGCCTCTCTTTACTGACAATGGATGCAGAAGCTCAGGAAGCGGACACAACCGCCCGCCCCCCACAGGAAAAGAAAGATAGGATCCTTTTCAAGGAACCTCTCCGCTACGGCGGCTGGCCCGCCAATCATGGAATCTGGGCTTGGGAGAACGAGATCGTTGTCGGATTCACGGCAGGCTGGTACAAATCCGACGCTGTCGGTCATGCCATTGACTTCGCCAAGCCCCTCGGGAAATGGCAGGCCCGGAGTCTCGATGGGGGCGAGACCTGGGAACTCGAAACGCCTTTTCCCGAGTCCAGGAAGGGTGCCGTGCCCGAATCACAGCCCCTGAGCGAAGCCCTCGATTTCACCTCGCCGGATTTCGCCCTGATGTTTCAGCACGCCAGCATCCATGTCGGCCCCTCGTGGTTTTATGCCTCAAAGGATCGCTGCCGTAACTGGAGCGGGCCCCATGCCTTCGCCGTCGAGGGAGTCGAGGGCATCGCCGCCCGCACCGACTACCTCGTCCTCGGCCAGAGGGAATGCCTCATGTTCGGAAGCGCCGCCAAGGAAGACGGCAAGGAAGGGCGCGTCTTTTGCGCCCGCACCGGCGATGGCGGCCTGACCTGGCGACTGGTCTCGCTCATCGGCGAAGAACCGGAAGGCTATGCCATCATGCCCTCTTCGCTGCGTCTGGAGGGCGACACGATCCTGACCACGATTCGGCGGCGCGACCCTGACAAACCTGCCTTTATCGAGGCCTGGCGCAGCGAGGATCTCGGGGCGAGCTGGAAACTCCTCGGCATTCCCGCCCCGGGAATAGGATCCGGCAATCCGCCCAGTCTTGTCACCCTTGCCGATGGACGGCTTTGTCTCACCTACGGCTACCGTGCCAGACCCAATGGAATCCGGGCGCGAATCAGTGAGGACGAGGGCCTCACCTGGGGACCGGAGATCGTGCTCCGCGACGACGCTCCGAGCGGCGACATCGGTTACCCTCGCAGCGTCGTACGGCCCGACGGATCCGTCGTTACGGCCTACTATTTCAACGGGCCCGAACACGAAGACCGCGCCATCGAGGCCACTATCTGGAGACCGTAACTTTCACCGACTGCGCGACATCCACACCGTGAAATTTCTTTTCGAAGACAAGGGCCGAAAGATTCCACACCCATCATCTCCCTCCGAATGATACGAGTGCTCCTTCTCCAGGTTCTGGGTTTTGCCCCTGGTTCTGTTCATTCCGGATTCGCCTCCCCCTGAACCCCCTCCTTCCCCGGCCCAAGGGCGGCAAGGATGCGGAAGGGATGCGGAAGGGATGAAAAAGCAAATTCCTAACAATTCGAGATGAAGACGAATAATCTTGCCGCCTACGAGGAAGATATCGTCGATCTTTTGATGAAAGACTTGGGTAGGGGAGCAACGATGGCCGACCGCGTTACAGAAACTTAAACGCAATTCCGGATTGGACCCGCACGGAACGGCGCTGCATCGTTCCTCCATGATCCGGTTTCTTCTCCTCTACGCGCTAACTGTTTCTCTCTCGATTGTAGGTGCCGCCGAGCCGGTCTTCAAAGTTTTGCCACCCGATCAAATCGCGTTCAATTACCCTGACCCGCCGAGCGAGGGCAAAGCAGACTTTTTCTCTATCGCGGAGAATGGCGAAGCTCGCTGCGTCGTCGTTCTTCCGAAGGATCCCGAAAAGTCCTTCCGTGCGGCAGCGTCGGAATTCACCGCCTATCTGAAACTTGCGACCGGAGCCGGTATCCAGATGATCGAGGACGGGGGCGCCATTCCCGAGGGCCTGGGTGCAATCCACGTGGGCGAGACATCCGTCGCAAAATCCATCCCGCTCGATTTGCCGGAACTCGAATACGGTGACGAACGTTTTCCCAACCGGCGCGGATTTTTGGTGAAAACGCTGAATCCCCAAACGCTCGTCATCCGCGGCTACGACGACGAGGCAACCGAGCACGGACTGGTCGGATTTTTGAAACGCTACGCCGGTATCCGTCAATACTGGCACGGCGCTCCCGATGGAATGGGAAATGTGATTCCCGATCAGCCTTCTCTTTCGATCCCCGAAGTGGAATGGCGCGACTGGCCCTACTTCGCGAGTTTCCAGATGTCGCTGCGGTCGTTCGGGAAACGTCCCTACCTCGACTTCTATCGGAGAAACGCGGCGCTTCCTTGTGGCGAAAATTACAACCAGTGGCTCCCGCCGAGCCGCTGGGTCGAGTCGCATCCGGAATACTACGCGCTCGTCAATGGGAAGCGACTGAAGCCGAAGGACAGCGATGGAAACAAGGGCTGGCAACCTTGCGTTTCCAATCCCGACGTTCCCCGCGTCATGGCCGGAGCCGTGATCGAGCATTTCCGCGGGAATCCTGAAATCGCCGGGATCAATGTAGCGATCAACGATGGGGGAGGCGACTGCATGTGCGCGGACTGCAGGGCGCTCGATGCACCGGACGCGGACTATTCGAGGAACGAGGGCATCTCCGACCGCTACGTTTATCTGACCAACAAAATCTGCGAAATTGTCGGCGAGGAATTTCCCGACAAGTGGATCGTTTATCTCGCTTACGCCGCTGCTCAGTCCGCGCCGAGCACCATCGTTCCCCATCCACGGATGCTGCCGGTGACGACGACGGGCAGCACATTCGAACGCGTAGACGAGTGGGTGAAATCCGGAGCCTCGCACATCGGCATCTACGCACATCATCTCGACACATTCGCGATCATGCCGAAGATGGATGTCTACCAGCAGGCCAAGCGGATTCGCTACGCAGTCGGTTCCGGAAAAGCGCGTACCTACTATATGGAATGCCACACGCAGTGGCCATTTGCCGACGTCATTCCCTACGTCACAGCCGAGCTATTGTGGGACCCGCGCACGGACGTGGATCAACTGCTCGACGAATATTTCAGCAGTTTCTATGGCGAGGCGGAGGCACCGATGCGGGACTACTATTCCGTGCTGACCGAAGGCTACAACCGCTGGCTCGGGGAGAAAGGGCGGCCTCATTCATTCGGGCGGGACCTTAGTTCCTACGCCTACAACAAGAGCCTCGACCAATTCCGCGTCCTATCGCCGGACGAAGCTTCGCGAGCCGTGCAAGCACTCGAAAGAGCGACGGATTCTGCCAAAGCCGACACTCTCGCAGCAAACCGAATTGAAATAATCCGCGCCGCGTTCCAATTGCAAAAACTCGCCGTCGACCGCGGATGGGCCGCATTCCGGCTCCGGGACGAAGCCCCGCGAACGGAGGCAGAAGCCCGCGAACGAATCGCCGATGCACGTCTGATCTACGAGCGCAGCGGTGAAGCCGAGAAGTATATCGAAAACGTCCTCGAACAGCCGCCATTCGACCAATGGCAGCTTTTCCGCAACATGTCCAAGCCACTCGCTCGCTATGCCGAACTGAAATCCGGCGAGCCCGATTCCGAAATTCGCTCCATCGTCAGCCTCGGATTGCACAACACGGCGGAATTTCTTCGCAGCGAAATGGGCAGCGAAGCAGCAGCTGCATGGTGGCAAGCGGAGGCGGAAAACGAAGGCGTTCCGGAACTGAAGACCGCTTTCACCTCCGCTGGCGAACGCTCGCTCGAACCGCCAGCCACCAACCTGCTCGCCGATCCCGGGTTCGAGGAATTCACCGATGTTCCGCCGAATGCTTCGGGAGAAATCGTCCTCGACGAGTCCAAAGTCCGCGAGGCCGGAGTCCATCACACGTTTCCCGACCGCACGCCTTACCGGATCGCAATTTCGACTGAAGAAGTGCATTCCGGAAAACACTCGCTCATGCTGGAGCATTGCAGTCAAGCTCGCTTTTCCAAGCACGTGAGCGTGGAGCCGAACACTGCCTATCGCGCAGGATTGTGGTTTCGTCACGATGAAGGAACGACCAGTCCCTACACATTTTCCGTCGACGCCCGCATGAAAGACGGCAGCTTCCAAATGCTCTCCACTTTCACGATTCCTGCCGAGCCGAACGAATGGAAACAGTTCGTCTCCGATGTCAAAACACCGCCCGGCGTGTCGACCATCTTCGTGCGTCTCCATGCCCAGAATCAGGCCGCTGGAACGCGGTGCTGGATCGACGACGTGATGCTGTCGAAGTAAAGAAATGCTCCGACCTAACAGGGTTGAATGCATGCCCAAACCCTGTTGGGTCGAAGAGTGTGCCGCTGGCGCGGTGGTATTTTAAAGGCAGGTGAAGCCGCCGCCCTGCATTTCTACTTCCGCAGTCGTCTCCTGTAGGACGGCCGCGTCGGCTGCTGATACAATATTCCGGCGAATGTCGCTGATTCTCTTTCATCACGGTTAGACCTGCTTTATTCTCGCCGAACTGGACGGAATAGCGGAAAAGATCGACAGCGAACGATTCGGAAAAGCAACCCGCTGGGAAGCCGTGCGTGCTGACTCTTCCGACAACCGCGACTGGCTGGCCGATGCTCCGGTCTGCTCTCTCTTGGAAGTCCAGTGAACCCCCTCCTTCCCCGGCCCAAGGGTGACAAGGATGCGGAAGGGATGAAAAAGCAAATTCCTAGCAATAATCAGGAGGACCCGGGGGAGCCCTGCGACGTCCGTGACCGGCAGCATTGCGGGATTGGGCGCTTTCTTCTGCACGGGCGCTTTCGCGGGAGCCTCCTCCGCAACCACGCCCGCGAGGCCGGTGAAAAACAGGGCGCGGAGGACAGGGACGCTCCGATAGAATATTGGACTGGTAATCATGGGTGATGAGATCGAAGCGTGTTTGCGGTTTTCAACCGGCCTGAAGAGGCGTAAAAAGAGGTAAATTTGCGCAAATGCCTTCGACAAGACCGGAACAAGGCCTCTCTCCCGCTTTCTTCCCTTCTTGTCGCTCCCCGTCGCGTCGAATTTAGATGGATGGAGCCAAAGGAAATTAAATGTTTGGAATTTGGCGACAACTTCATCGGCCCGTGTAAGATGGTGCCCGTAATTTTTAGAACCAAACTATGACCACACCAGCCAACATCACAGTAGCTCACGGCGACGGCATCGGCCCGGAAATCATGGCCGCCACCCTGCACATCATCAAGGAAGCCGGCGCCAGCCTGAATATTGAAACCATCGAGATCGGTGAGAAGGAATATCTGCGCGGCAACTCCGCCGGCATTGATCCTTCCGCGTGGGAATCGCTTCGCCGCACCAAGGTATTTTTGAAGGCTCCGATCACGACACCGCAGGGTGGCGGGTTCAAGAGCCTCAACGTCACGACGCGTAAGGCGCTCGGCCTTTACGCGAACGTCCGTCCCTGCGTCTCGTATCATCCCTACGTGGGCACGAAGCATCCGAAGATGGACGTGGTCATCGTGCGTGAAAACGAGGAGGATGTTTATGGCGGCATCGAGCACCGCCAGACCATTGACGTGATGCAGTGCCTCAAGCTCATCTCTCGTCCCGGCACGGAAAAGATCGTCCAATACGCTTTCGACTACGCGCGCCGCAACGGCCGCAAGAAAGTCACCTGCTTCACGAAGGACAATATCATGAAGCTGACCGATGGCCTCTTTCACAAGGTTTTCGACGAAATCGGCGAGCATTATCCCGACATCGAAAAGGAACACTGGATCGTCGACATCGGCGCGGCGAAGCTCGCCGACACACCCGAAATTTTTGACGTCGTCGTCATGCCGAACCTTTACGGCGATATTCTTTCCGACGTCGCCGCGCAGATTGCCGGCTCGGTTGGCCTCGCAGGCTCCGCGAACATCGGCACCGAGGCCGCCATGTTCGAAGCCATTCACGGCTCCGCGCCGCGTCGCGCTGGACAAAACCTCGCGAATCCGTCGGGACTTTTCCTCGGCTCGATTCTGATGCTCGTTCACCTCGGCCAATACGAGGCCGCCGAGCGGGCGCACAACGCGTGGCTCAAGACGATCGAGGACGGCGTCCACACCTACGACATTTTCAAGGACGGCGTGAGCAAGGAAAAAGTGGGCACGAAGGAATTCGCTGAGGCCGTCGTCGCGCGCCTCGGGCAGACCCCGGAAAAGCTCAAGGTCGCCAGCTACGCCGCTGCCGCCGGAATGCCTGAAATCGTTGCCCCGACCTACGTTCGCGCCACCGAGAAAAAGGAGCTGACCGGCGTGGATGTGTTCATCGAGTTCCTCGGTCGCCCGAACGAACTTGCCGGGAAATTACAAGTGTTCGAAGACGACGGTCTGAAGCTGGAAATGCTCTCGAACCGCGGCATGGCGGTCTGGCCGAAAGGACACGCGGAAACCTTCTGCGTGGACGTGTATCGCTGCCGCTTCAACCTGCCGATCGCCGCGCCGAAACCGCTTGCTCACAAAGCAGTCATCTCGCTGCTCGAGCGCGTCACGGACGGCGGCCTCGAGTTCGTGAAAATGGAGTTGCTCTACAACTTCGACGGCACTCCCGGCTATTCGCTCGGCCAGGGGCAGTAAATCGCCGCTGCAAATTGATTACCAACGCTCAACGGGCGGACCGACAAGGTTCGCCCGTTTTGCTTTTGCGAGTCGCTGTTTCGTTAAATTCGCGAGAGGGGCAAAATCACCCTACACGACAAAAATCGGAGATTTAACCTGTTAACAATAAGTCATTTACATCAATACACTTCTTGACATTGGGTGTCTGCGGCTGTTTTCCATGCTAAATGCCTCTCTCATTGACCGTCTCCGCTCCGCCCTCCCTTGGAAAAACGCCCGGCTCGAATGCCTCGGGTACCTCATCGTTTCGATCCTGCGCAACCGCACCGTCAACCTCGTCAAGCTCTCTTAGGGGTGGCAAGAATGCGGAAGGGATGAAAAAGCAAATTCCTAGCGATGGAGGAAAAAGCAAATTCCTAGCAATACGAGTTCGTCGACAACGGTCACTCGCCCTGCGACCTCTACGCCCGTGAAGGCCGCCGCATCCTGGGCGACTTCGTGATGACGCAGCGCGACCTTTTTAAGGACATCGTCAAGCCCGACTCCATCGCCCTCGGCTGCTTCCCGGTGGACTCGCATGTCGTGCGCCGCCTCGCCACTCCAGATGGAAAGGAGGTCGTCAACGAAGGCGGCTTTCTCGTCATCCCGCCTATCTATGAGATCCAGTATCGTGCCCTCGTGCCGAAGGCCGCCGAGTGCGACAACCTCCTCGTCACCAGCGCCCTCAGCAGCTCCCGCGTGGCTTGCAACTCCCTCCGTGTCGAGCCCACCTGGATGATGCTCGGCGAGGCCGCCGGCATCGCCGCCGCGATGGCGCAGAAAGACAAAAAAACCGTGCAGCGAGTCAATGTCTCCGGGCTGCAAAAACGTTTGCAGGAAGCCGGCGTTCCGTTCAAGAACCATGAAGGTTCACTCGCCCTCTTTTCCGCCCTGCTGGAATCGCTCACGCAGTTTGCCGCCCCCGTCGGCTCCGGCCCCCGGGGTGAGTTGGGAGTGGAGGGGGTGAAACGCAAATCCCGAGCAGGTGGCGGGGTTGACAAAGTAAATTCCGAGCAGAGCATTGCCCCTTGAATTGGTGACCGTCCGCGGTTTGCTTGAGGAGGAATAAGATGAAAAAACAACTGGCTCTGACATTTCTGTTCCTGGCGCTTTTTATCGGCAAGGCGCTCGGATGGGGCAGCGGACATGACGATCAGACGCGATTGATGTTCGAGATGTTGCCAAGCGAGATTCAGGCGATCCTGTCCGAAGAGCAGCGCGACGAACTGATCCGGCATTACTCGCACTTCCCCGACTCGGGCGGCGATCTCGACCCCGGAAAGATCGGTGAAAAAGGCTATGCGTTCGCTGTCGGGCACGACGTCAAGGGTGTCTACGGCTTTCATGGCTCGAAGGGCAAGGCCACTGCGTTCGTCCTTCTCACCCGCGCGTTCGCCGGGAACGACCCGGACCTTGCCGCGCTCTGGATGGGCACGATCGTGCACAGTATCGGCGACGAAGCCGCCTGCAACCACGACCCGCTGGTCAGTTACATCACTTACGCCTTCAAAGCATATGGCATTCCCATGGAGATGGGAACCGGGCTGGATTATTCCGACGTGGCGAAAACCGAAGAAGGCAAGGCCGTCGTTGCCGAATTGGCGAAAAATTTCAAGCCCGCCATTATATCCGAAAACCCGGAGGAGGCGCTTCGCTACCTGCTCATGTCCGAGGCCGAAGGCAATGCGTTCATGACCAGCCGGGGTGCCACGATCGCCGCCGCTTATAAACCCGCAGCATCGGAGCAAACGGTAGCCGAAGCACGGCGGGCGCTGGCCGAACTGGGGCAATACGGCGCGGAGCGGGCCGCCAACGTGATCCTTACCGCCTGGCACTACGCGAAGCAGGGAAAGGCCGCCACGCTCGACTTCGACGAGGAATTGCTGAAAAAAGCGGAGGAGGCGGAAAAGGCCTTCATCGCCGCACGGTCGTTGTCGAGCGACTCGATATTCACGGGTCTGCTCGACGGCGCGCAATCCGGTCCCGCCGTGGGCGTGCTCATAGAACCGTCGCAGAAAATGAACCGGACCTATCTTGGTTTCAGCTCGAAGTATATCTCGGCGGCGGCGATGCGGGCCATGAAAGAAAACGGAATCCCCTGGCGGGCCGTGGACCTGCGTACGATGGACCCGGAGAATCCGCCGACCGTCGCCGATATGCCGGTCATGATGGTCTGCTCCGGCGGGGCGCGTTTGCCCCAACCGGCCTTGGACGCGCTGAAAATCTACGTGAAGGAAGGCGGCAAGCTCCTCTGGATCGGGGGACGGGACAGTGGATTGCTGGGGGATTTATCCAAATCGCTCGCGCCGGCGGACGACGCGGATCTGCCGGTTCTCGGGAAATACGGCGCCGGGAACGACGATACGATAAAGAAAGCATCCATGTTGTTCAAAGGTCCTCTCGCCGCCGCGCTGAGCGCAGAACCTTTTCCGTTCCTGCGAAACCCGAATACGAAGGCAGGCTGGCAAAAACCGTATTGTCCCTACCAGATCGACGTAACCCGACCGAATCTGAAACCGCTGGCGATTCTAAAAGTTGGCGAAAAAACCTTTCCGGTGGCGGCGGCACTGGAAGACGCCGGGGAAACAGCACACGTATTCATCCCCGAATACCTGGTCGCGCCGTTTTTACTGACGCCCGCACTGGAACTTCAGGATGTCTCGATGCCGCTTTTCGATTCCGTGGGAGCCAAGGTGTTCTTATCATGTTTGAAAGCCCTCGATTCGTCATTTGCGGGAAAAAGTCGGTGACGTCGTCGCCTCCCGATGAAAAGCGGTCCCGGCTCGGCGCAGCCGGGCGCCGGGTGCCGGGCGCCGGACGGGGCAGGCAATATTCCTCGTCTTTCTCCAGTAGTCGGCCGTCGCAAACAGGAGGGGGCGAGCGGACGAATTGTCAAGAAATGCTGCTGACCCTGAGATCGACCCAGACAATGCCCCTGCCTCGCGGGGACAGGGGAAAAATCCCCATTGGCTCGTTACGATCACGAGCGAAGACCCCGTTTCACGGACTTGCGCATTCCCCCGAACGCGTCACCCTTTCCCCCATGAAGTTCCCGCTTGCTACCTCCCTCGCCCTCTGGCGAGAGGAGAACGGTCAGTGGCGTTTCCCCGCTTGGCAGTCCTGCCGTCTCCCTGCTGAAACCACTCCCTGAAGCAACATGCCGTCGATTCGTATTCTCCCTCTAGTTTTCGCGGTCTTTCTCGCCGCCACGACCGGCCCCGCGAGCGGCGAGACCCCCGAATCGCGTTTTGCGGAAATGGCACCGGACGAAGTCACTGCCTTCGAGAAAGAGGTGCTGCGCCAGGTCGCCGATCTCGCTTTGATTCCGCCGAACCTGAACACCGCGCCTCTGCCGGAATACGACTACGATCAGCTCGATTTCGCGATGAACGGCGGCATCGCCCGCACCCCCGGCGGGCGGCTCTGGGCGGCCTGGATCGCCGGGTATGACGGCCCCGAAGCCTTTCTCGTGGCAGCGACAAGCGACGACGACGGCGACTCCTGGTCGAAGCCGCGCCTTGTCATCGACAGTCATTCGCCCACTTTGCCGATGGATCGCAGCGTCATCATCGGCAATTTCTGGACCGATCCGCTCGGGCGTCTCTGGATTTTCTTCGATCAGTCCATGCACCATTTCGACGGACGGGGCGGTCTCTGGGCCGCAGTCTGCGACGACCCCGATGCAGACGAGCCGACCTGGTCGGATCCGCGACGGATCTGGCACGGCTCGATGCTGAACAAGCCTACCGTGCTGTCCACCGGAGAGTGGATGCTCCCGGTGCAACTGCTCGTTCATCGCAAGGGCATCGGACCTTTTGTTGACGGAGTCTTTCCCGGACTCGATCCGCTGCGGGGCGCGAATGTCTTTGTTTCGAGCGATCAAGGGGAGACCTGGGAACGTCGCGGCATGGCGAGTTTTCCGAATCCGAGCTGGTTCGAGCACATGATCGTGGAAATGCGCGACGGTTCCCTCTGGATGTTGGCTCGCACCACCGAGGGCATGATGCAGAGTTTTTCCAAAGACGGGGGACGGACATGGTCGGAAGCGACCTTTCCCGAGGGCATCAAACACCCGGCGGCGAGATTTCATGTTCGTCGTCTCGCCTCCGATCGCATCCTCCTGATTAAACATGGGGAAAAACTCGACGTTTTGGAGGGTCGCAGCAAAATCACCGCGTGGCTTTCCGACGACGAGGGGAAAACCTGGCAAGGCGGCTTGATGCTCGACGAGCGCCGCAGCATCTCCTACCCCGACGGTTTCCAGGCTCCCGACGGCACGATCTACCTCACCTACGACCACAATCGCACCACCGACGCGGAGATCTACATGGCCCGCTTCACGGAGGAGGATGTCCTCGCCAAAGAGCTGTCGGGACCAAAGTCACGGCTCAGGATACTCGTGAGCCGGGCGATGAAGGGCAAAGAAAACGCTACGCCTGCACCGTGATTCTCATTTCATCATTCAATCATAAAACTATATCATGTCACACGCTGAAAATACAATCACCGTATCGATCATTTCCATGATCACTTCATTCGCGATGGCACAGGAAACTCTCCCGCCCGTGTGGGAATTATCCAGCAACGAGATTCCTGCAGAACTGCAATCGGGAAATATCGAAAAAGTGGACGGCAACATTGCACTCACGGATGGCGCTGCTTTTGCCATTCCCGCCGCCGCCTTCAAGAACCCTAAAAATTTCACGGTTCAGGTGACGGCATCGATAATTCGCCGGTTATTTATTCGGCTGTAAATTATTTAATTGCTGTATTTTTCGTGTTTTAAACATTTGATTGTAAATACTGTATCTGATTATTAGCCGTCCCTTTGAAATACTGAATGTAGGGTTGGCGTCGTTCTCCGCGGAATCAGGGAGAGGGAACTCCGTTCAAAAGGTCTATGAGCAGTGGCACCGCCTTACCGCGTCGGCCCCCGCCGCCCTCTAGTCCTCGGGCCTGCCTGCGGACAAGATCGAGGAGATCCGGCAGGCGACGACGCGGTAAGGCAAAGAGGGGCTCTCTTGCAAAGATTGGGATTGCCTTCCCGGCACGCGATCGGCTACGATGCCCTCCATGAAGACGCTTCCCCTCCTCGCCTCGCTCGCCGTCCTCGCCACCACCGCCGCCCGGGCGCAGTTCCCGAACTTCCCCGCCGCCGACCGGGTGCTGGGGGCGACGGATTTCACGACCGGCGGCACCGCCGCCGCGACGCCGGCGGGTTTGTTTTTTCCGACCG
>Ga0209491_10000466_pt1 | contig 81310 bp, 77 predicted proteins | sample BON02_FD_187213 | JGI IMG/M metagenome (GOLD analysis project Ga0209491, IMG submission 187213) | Freshwater microbial communities from Lake Bonney liftoff mats and glacier meltwater in Antarctica - BON-02 (SPAdes) (version 2) | ecosystem: Environmental > Aquatic > Freshwater > Ice > Glacier...
TTTTACTCTCAAATAGAATCGATTTAGGGGTGGCTCACTTTGACCCGGAATACCTGGCTCACTTTGACCCGTTTTTAGTGGCTCACTTTAACCCGTTTTACGTGGTTCAATATGTCCGCATTTTGCACTAACCTTAGAGGCGTATCTGATACTGACTTTTTCCTCTTTAGACTAAGTAAGCTTTTTGCCTAGCTCCCCATAAAATACAGCTGACCCCATTTAATTGGGTTTGAAGCAAATATAACTGGAGGTGGTCACCCCACCTGGAACGGCTACTATTCGGGTGGCTTATTTGCCAAACGAGATTCTGGCGGTCAATATTCACTTGAAGAAATTAATGGCACGATTGGCACAAATGATCCTCCGTTAGTGGCAAATAGGTGCTACGTGGCCTCTCCATTTCCGAATGAAAACTCACTTTATTTTGGTGGTTTTGACCCCAATAGCAATACTGCAACTAACTTGGCTTGGATTTATAAAAAGGACTATCCAGTTAATTCGGTAGCTAATTTCACCCAACGTGAAAACAATTTTATTCTGTATCCTAACCCTGCCAAACATAGCCTTTGTATTGAAAGTGAAATTCGAAAAGACCAGACTTTCGTTATTGTAAACCTTTTAGGAGAGAACATAAGGTCTGGCACATTAAATGAGCAAATTGAAACCCTTGATATTTCATCTCTTCCCCAAAATGTATATATCCTTAGAATAGGGAATGAATCCCTTAAATTTATCAAAACGGAGTAAGCTGCTCTACGAAACCTAAAAGCAATAATCAAGGGGATACGTGCGTTTAGCTACTAGCCATAGGGATTTTAAAAGGCACTAAACAGAAAATGAAAAGACTGAAATTAATATCGGCAATTATAATTCTGATAAGTTTAATTGCTTGTGAACCACCTGTGACTTTTGACGAACCGCAGCCAACTGGCACAGACAATTTAGCAAAATTTCCAAATCGCATACAAGGACAATATATTAGCCTTCACGACCATTCAACATTATCCATCAGTGACAAATTAATTCAAAGAATATACGACTATGACTATGCGGTTCATTCAAACCAACTTGACAGTAACTCAAAACTTGCAGGAGACACCATCATTGACCTAATAACAAATGAAAGGACCTTAATAAGGCGTGCGGGGGACAGTTTGGTAAATCATATGCACTACATCGATACTTTATTTCAGATGAACTCCGACAATGTTGTACGAAAATTCAAGGGCTACTATTTTTTAAATACACGCTACGAAAAAGAAAGTTGGGAAATCAAGAAGATTAAATTATCAAAAGGACACCTTGTAATTAGTAGCATTTCGATAAAACTTGACCTTGAAAATCTAAAACAAATAACTGAAAATCAGCAGGACACAGTTGCTCCGTACAACTTTTCTACGACTAAAAGACAATTTAAAGAGTTTATAAGAAATGACGGTTTTAGGGACAATGAAACTTTTATTAGACTGAAAAACTAAAACAAGAATATAAACTTCCCCCAAAAAAAGCACTGCTAAAGAAGTAAAAAAGGAATACTAGTAACAGGCAAAAAAGGCATGATGTAAAACCACCTGCCACCTATCTCCTACTAGAATAAAACCCCACATAAAATAGCCACTACAATATACCAAGGAGACTGAATCTTGGTCTTGAAAAGCAAAACAGAACACACCGCTATAATAGCTATCTGTGCTACATTCACTGGAGCCTCCATATCTAAGTTAGTATAAAAGAAATCGCCTGGTGCTAACCAATTAAAACCTACAGGAAGTAGCATAAGATATGCCGCAGCTAGTACCAAACCACAAGAAGCTGCTATCACCCCTGGGAGTGCTTTCACTACTATAGGATGCGTCTTGATCTTGCTCCATATAGGATACACAAAGAAGATAAGCAAAGCCCCGGGTAAGAAGATGCCTAAGGTACTTACAAAGCTTCCGGCTACTTGTGCCATTACTCCGTATCCTTGCATCGCTGTAGCCCCTGTAAAACTCGCTATGGTAAATATAGGACCCGGTATAGCTTGCACTAGACCTACACCATTTAGGAATTCTTCGGTAGTCATGAGCTCACTGTGGTTTACAAACTGCTCTAGCATCATGGGTATGAGCACATTTCCCCCACCAAAAACAAGCGTACCAAAGCGATAGCAGTTTTCGAAAAGTATAACCAATGGATTAGAACTCACCTTACCCAAAATCCCTGCGAGAATAAAAATAACAACGAATGTGACCAGTGATCTCCACGGAAATTTAATTTTTATAGGTTCATATTTTTCAATGGTTCCCTTGAAGTCATAAAAAGAAAACAAACCAGCCACTACTAGTACAATGGGAAACATCCAAGGTGTTTTCATATTGACCCAAGTATGTAAAGGGTACCTAAGCAATGCCGTGACTACAAAAGCCATGGCCGCTAGGAGATATCCTTGTCTATTTTTTACAGACTTTTTTACCATTTTGACACCCGCTACTATAACGAATCCCACGGCTACAGGCTGTACGAATCGTAAATAATCTTTTGCTTGCTCTTGAAAAGCTCCTATACATATGGCGGCAATGGTAAGTAATATAAAAGCAGGCAATACCCATACCAGTAAAGTAAGAAAGGCCAAGACTCTTCCTCCAAATTGATAGCCAATACTCATAAGCGTTTGTGTAGAGGATGGCCCTGGCAGCATCTGACAGAGAGAGTAGTACTCCATAAGCTGCTCAGTAGTCAGATACTTCTTTTCTTCTACCAGTCTTTTTTGGTATAACGCAAGATGCATGTTAGGGCCACCATATGCACTAAAAGCAATAATGAAGACATCTTTCAAAAAAATGAGTCTCTTTATTTTTTTTACGCTATTTGTATTTTTCTTTGCCATAATGTACAAATCTAAACCGAACACTTTAAAACTGTCACACTACTTATCCTTTATTCTTTTTTTTTCTGTGTTATTTACGTCTTGTGCTGGCAATCACAAAACTGAGATAGAAGCTATAGAAAAATTGGAAGTAAGTTTAAATGATAATATCAAAAATCTAACAATTGACGATGCCCTTTTTAGTACTAGAATAGAATATATAGAAAGAATACTTCGCTATTTTAGTAATGACTATTCTATCGAAATGTCAATGGAATTAGGTAATAATCTGGACAAGCTAAAATCAATCAAAAAAATATATGCCAAACGGCTAAATGAGCACGCTAATAATCTGAAGGAACAGGGAGAACTAGGCAAACAAATAACCACTCTGAAGACAGATATATCGAACGGAGCAATGAGTAAAGAAGAATTTAAGAGCTACTTCAATACTGAAAAAATAGATACAGACGTACTCCTTAACTCTAGTGCAGCCGTAAAAAAAGGGCTATACGAAGTTGAGCCTGAGTATTCACGTATCTTAGAGATTTTAGGCCCCTTGTTGCCAGAGAACCTCCGCTAGAAAACTGAGTTCGAAGCTATGCTTCTCCCGCAGGTCCAAAACTCATAGGGGGAAACTGAGGTGCACTATCTTGCATCTTTATATCTCCAAAACTAGTTTCGAACTTTTGAATATTGTCACTAAGTGCCATATGCAGTCTTTTAGCATGTTGAGGGCTCAGTAATATTCTACTTTTCACTTTAGCCTTAGGTACACCCGGTAATAGTCTTATAAAATCTACCACAAACTCAGAGTTTGAGTGGGAGATAATAGCTAGATTACTGTATATACCATCTGCTACATCTTCAGATAATTCTATATCTATTTGATTGCCTTTGTTTTGATCGTTTGCCATGGCTTCAAAGCAACGAATTTTATTTTACTTTTAGTGAAATTCTCACTTAAAATTAAAAAAAAAAGGCACCCCTTTTGGGATGCCCTTCGTATTATAGACTAGTATACTTACTAGTTAGAAGCTCCTACTACTTCATTATGTACCGTAGTATCTTCTTTTGCTGCTTTTAAAAGGTCAAATTCTTCTTGAGAACCTACTATTAGGTTTTCATAAGCTCTAAGACCAGTACCTGCAGGGATTAAGTGACCCACTATTACGTTCTCTTTCAAACCTAACATTTTGTCTACCTTACCTTCTATAGCTGCTTCATTTAGCACTTTAGTAGTTTCCTGGAAAGATGCTGCAGACATGAAGCTATACGTGCCCAAAGAAGATTTTGTAATACCTTGTAACAAAGGACCAGATGTAGCACTAAGTGCTTCTCTAACCTCTATAGGCTTCATATCCTTACGTTTAAGCGATGAGTTAAGATCTCTTAATTTTCTAAGTGAGAGAATTTCTCCCGCTTTAACTTCATTAGAATCTCCTGGCTCTACAACTACACGTTTATCGTATAGTTCATCATTTTCCTCTTTGAAGTCTAGCTTATTCACAGCAGAACCTTCTAAGAATTTAGTATCACCAGCCTCAATTACAGAAACTTTCTGCATCATTTGCTTGATAATTACCTCAATGTGCTTATCATTTATTTTTACACCTTGTAGTCGATATACCTCTTGTATACCGTTTACAATATAATTCTGCACCGCACTTATACCTTGAATTGACAAGATATCTTGTGGAGTTATAGAACCGTCAGAAAGTGGAGTACCTGCTCTCACAAAGTCCCCATCTTGTACTAAGATATGCTTAGAAAGAGAGATCAAATACTTCTTAGTAATACCCTCTTTAGACTCTATGTTTACCTCTCGGTTACCACGTTTGATACCGCCATATGTAACTACACCATCTATCTCAGACACTACTGCCGGATTAGAGGGATTACGAGCTTCGAAAAGCTCAGTTACTCTTGGTAGACCACCTGTAATATCACTAGTCTTTCCTATAGTTCTTGGTATTTTAGCTATAATAGTACCCGCTGTTACTTTAATACCTTCTTCTACAGAAAGGTGAGCACCTACCGGTACGTTTAGCTCTTTAAGAATCTCTCCTTTTTTACCTACTATGTGTATAGCCGGGTTAATTTTCTTGTCTCTAGAGTCCGTTATTACTTTCTCTTTGTAACCAGTAGCCTCATCCATTTCAACGGTAAATGAAACACCTTCTTTCAAATCAACAAACTCTATCTTACCATCTAAATCAGAGAGGATAACAGCATTATAAGGGTCCCAAGAACAGATCTTGTCACCTTTCTTAATTTTTGCTTTTTCCTCTACATATAAGAATGAACCGTAAGGAATATTGGTGATAAATAGAACTTCTTTAGACTTAGCATCTAATAATTTAAGCTCTCCAGATCTACCTACTACTATTCCAATATCATTACCATTACTATCTTTTCCTGGCACAGTTTTCACCTCATCAAATTCAGTGATTCCGTTTGCCTTGGCTACTGTCATAGACTCCTGAGCAATGTTAGAAGCTGTACCACCTACGTGGAAGGTTCTAAGTGTAAGCTGAGTACCTGGCTCACCGATAGACTGAGCGGCAATTACACCTACAGCTTCTCCAGCTTGTACTGTTCTGCCAGTTGCAAGGTTTCTACCATAGCACTTAACACATACACCTCGCTTAGACTCACAAGTCATTACTGAGCGTATTTCTACAGTCTCTATACCAGAATCTTCTATTTGAGTAGCTATTAAGTCTGTGATTTCTTCACCGGCTTCTACTAATAACTCGTCCGTATCAGGATGATGAACATCAAGTAGAGAAACTCTACCTTCTATTCTATCTCTCAACTTATCTATTACTTCGTCATTTTCTATCAGTGTACGTACTTCAAATCCGCGTAGAGTACCACAATCGTCAATAGAAACTACTACGTCTTGTGCAACGTCATGTAGTCTTCTAGTAAGATAACCCGCATCTGCAGTTTTAAGTGCTGTATCCGCAAGACCTTTACGAGCACCGTGAGTAGATATAAAGTACTCAAGGATAGATAGTCCCTCTCTAAAGTTAGAAAGAATTGGATTCTCGATAATCTCACCGATACCTCCACCACCGATTTTTTTCTGTGGTTTAGCCATCAATCCACGCATACCACCTAGCTGACGAATCTGCTCCTTAGAACCCCTCGCACCAGAATCAAGCATCATATATATTGGATTAAATCCTTGGTTGTCAGTTGCAATATCATGAAGAAGTGCATCTGCTACTCTAGAATTAATACGTGTCCAAATATCAATTACCTGATTGTAACGTTCATTATTAGTTATAAATCCATTCTCATAGTTAGATGTAATTTCAGCTACTTCTTTACGAGCAGATTCTACAAGCTCATCTTTAGTAGATGGAACCAATACATCAGAAATATTAAATGAAAGGCCACCTCTAAATGCATAGTAGAAACCTATTTCTTTAATAGCATCAAGGAACTCAGCAGTACGAGCCACACCAGATATTTTAATCATATCTCCGATGATGTCTCTAAGTGACTTTTTGGTTAGAAGAGTATTGATATATCCTATCTCCTCTGGAACTCTTTGATTAAAGATAACTCTACCTACAGAAGTCTCTATTATCTCATTTACAAGTACTCCGTCCTTCTTAACCTTAGCTCTTACTTTAATAACAGCATTTAGATTAGCTTTTCCTTCGTTGTAAGCAATTTCTACTTCTTCAAATGAGTAGAATGTAAGACCCTCGCCTTGTACTATCTCATCTTTAGTAGTTCTTCTCATTTTGGTCATATAGTATAGACCCAAAACCATGTCTTGAGATGGTACAGCTATAGGAGCACCATTTGCAGGGTTAAGAATATTATGAGAAGCAAGCATAAGAATCTGTGCTTCTAGTATAGCTGCATTACCTAGAGGTAAATGCACAGCCATCTGGTCACCATCAAAATCCGCGTTAAAACCAGTACAAACTAATGGGTGAAGACGAATTGCTTTACCTTCTACTAATTTAGGCTGGAAAGCTTGTATACCTAGTCTGTGTAGTGTTGGGGCCCGGTTTAATAGAATTGGATGTCCTCTTAGGATGTTCTCCAATATTTCCCATATTACGGGCTCTTTCTTATCTACTATTTTCTTAGCAGATTTTACTGTTTTTACAATACCACGTTCTATCAGTTTTCTGATAATAAATGGTTTAAAAAGCTCTGCAGCCATCCCTTTTGGCAAACCACACTCGTGTAGCTTAAGATTTGGCCCTACTACGATAACCGAACGACCAGAATAGTCCACACGCTTACCCAATAAGTTTTGACGGAAACGACCTTGCTTTCCTTTCAGCATGTCACTTAAAGATTTAAGCGGTCTATTACCGTTTGCTTTTACAGCATTTGCTCTTCTTGTATTATCTAATAAAGAGTCAACAGCCTCTTGAAGCATACGCTTCTCATTTCTTAAAATTACCTCTGGAGCTTTTATCTCCATTAGCCTCTTAAGTCTGTTGTTTCTTATTATAACTCTTCTATAAAGATCATTTAAATCAGAGGTAGCGAATCTACCTCCATCCAATGGAACCAATGGTCTTAGTTCTGGTGGAATAACAGGAAGCATTTTTATTATCATCCACTCTGGACGGTTTTCACCTGTAAGAGTAGAGGCACGGAAACCTTCTATTACGTTAAGTCTCTTAAGAGCCTCATTTTTACGTTGTTGAGATGTTTCGTTTGCTGCTTGGTGTCTTAAACTAAATGAAAGACCATCTAAGTCTAGTCTAGCAAGTAGGTCCCAAATAGCTTCACCACCCATTTTGGCTATGAACTTATTAGGATCTGAATCGTCTAGATACTGATTTTCTTTAGGTAGTGAATCTAAGATATCTAGATACTCCTCTTCTGTAAGAAAATCTAAATAGTTTACCCCATCAGCTTCCTTTAGACCTGTTTGTATTACTATATATCTTTCATAGTAAACGATCATTTCTAATTTCTTAGAGGGCAGACCAATTAGATAACCAATCTTATTAGGCAATGACTTAAAATACCAAATATGTACTATAGGCACTACGAGCTCTATATGGCCCATACGCTCTCTACGTACTTTCTTTTCTGTTACTTCTACACCACATCTATCACATACAATACCCTTGTATCTTATTCTTTTGTATTTACCACAGTGGCACTCATAATCCTTCACTGGTCCAAATATTCTTTCGCAGAATAATCCGCCCATTTCTGGCTTATAAGATCTATAGTTTATTGTCTCTGGCTTTGTTACCTCACCAAAAGAACGCTGTAGTATCACCTCTGGAGATGATAATCCAATTCTAAGTTGCTTAAAATTAGATTTTATTTTTACATCTTTCTTGTTTGACATTTTTTCTAATTTACTTTTTATTATTCAAAGGTGATTTCAATACCTAAACCTCTTAACTCGTGGAGTAGCACGTTGAATGACTCAGGAAGTCCTGGCTCCACCATATTTTCTCCTTTTACTATTGCCTCATACGTTTTAGCTCTACCTACGATATCATCTGATTTCACAGTTAGAATCTCACGAAGAATATTAGCAGCACCGAATGCCTCAAGTGCCCAAACCTCCATCTCTCCAAAACGCTGACCACCAAACTGAGCTTTACCACCCAATGGTTGTTGTGTAATAAGAGAGTATGGCCCGATAGAACGAGAGTGCATTTTATCATCTACCATATGCCCTAGTTTCAACATATACATTATACCTACCGTAGTTTTTTGGTGAAATTGCTCTCCAGTAAGACCGTTATATAGTTGAGCAGATCCATTCACAGGAATCCCCGCAGCTTTCACACGCTCATCAATATCCGCTTCTGTAGCACCATCAAAGATTGGAGTACCAAAGTTTAATCCCAACTCTGCTCCTGCCCAACCTAGTACAGTCTCATAGATCTGTCCCAAGTTCATACGAGACGGCACACCCAATGGGTTAAGTACTATCTCTACAGGTGTTCCATCTTCTAAGTATGGCATATCCTCTTCTGGTACTATCTTGGCAACGATACCTTTGTTACCATGACGACCTGCCATTTTATCTCCTACCTTTAGCTTTCGTTTTTTAGCAAGATACACTTTGGCTAGTTTTAGAATACCAGTAGGTAATTCATCTCCTACACTGATAGCAAACTGCTCTCTCTTATAAGTTGTAGAGATTTCAGTATACTTATTCTTATAGTTAGTTAGTATTCTACCTATTACTACGTTTCTCTCTGCATCTGAAGTCCAATTATTATAGGAAACAGTAGCAAAATCTATAGTAGATAGATTCTTAAGAGTGAATTTAGTACCCTTTGGTATTATATCCTCATAGTATACGTTTTGTACACCTGCAGAAGTTTTACCAGTAACTACTTTGTATAGTTTTTCTAGAAGAAGAGCTCTTAGCTTATCTAACTCGTTCAAGTGGTCATTCTCAAGCTTCGTAAGCTTGGTCTTGTCCTCTGCCTTATTAGCTCTATCTTTCTTTCTTCTTACAAAAAGTTGCTTGGCGATTACTACACCTTCTTTAGATGGAGTAGCTTTTAGCGATGCATCTTTCACATCACCCGCTTTATCCCCGAATATAGCTCTAAGAAGCTTCTCCTCTGGAGAAGGCTCTGATTCGCCTTTGGGAGTTATTTTACCGATAAGTATATCACCTTCCTTTATTGTAGCACCCACACGGATAAGTCCGTTTTCGTCTAGATTTTTGGTAGCTTCCTCACTTACGTTTGGTATGTCATTTGTAAGTTCTTCAATACCCCGTTTTGTATCACGAACCTCTACATCGTGCTCAGTAATATGGATAGAAGTAAAGTAATCTTCCTTTACTACTTTTTCAGAAATTACAATCGCATCCTCAAAGTTATATCCTTGCCAAGGCATAAATGCAACCTTTAGATTTCTACCTAAAGCAAGCTCACCTCCTTGAGTTCCATATCCTTCACTCAATACCTGACCTTCAGTTACCTTTTGTCCTTTAGTGACTAGAGGTCTTAGGTTCACGGTCATATTTTGATTTGTACGTCTAAACTTAGTTAAATAATAGGTACTAGTGTCGCCTATGAAGCTTGCTAACATATCATTTTCTGTTAAGTTGTACTTTATTCTTATTTCATTAGCATCTACATATTCTACTACTCCTGTACCTTCTGATAGCAGTTGAGTTCTAGAATCTTTAGCTACTTGAGCCTCAAGACCTGTACCCACTATAGGAGCTTCTGGGCTCATGATAGGCACAGCTTGACGCTGCATATTCGAACCCATCAAGGCTCGGTTAGCATCATCATGCTCTAAGAAAGGTATAAGCGATGCAGCTATCGATACAATTTGATTTGGAGCTACGTCCATATAATCAATCTTGTTTTTATCTTCGATAGGGAAATCTCCTTCAAATCTAGCTTTCACCAAATCGTTTGTAAGATTACCTTTTGCATCTACAGGAGAATTTGCTTGTGCTATTATATTATTATCTTCTTCTTCTGCACTTAGATAAACTACATCTTCTTTTATTTTCACCTGCCCTTTATCTACTCTTAGATAAGGAGTTTCAATGAAACCTAGATTATTTATTTTAGCGTGTACACAAAGAGAAGAAATCAAACCAATGTTAGGTCCCTCTGGAGTCTCAATAGTACAAAGACGACCATAGTGAGTATAGTGAACATCTCTTACTTCGAAACCAGCTCTCTCTCTTGAAAGACCACCGGGTCCAAGTGCAGACATTCTTCTTTTGTGAGTAACCTCAGCAAGTGGATTCGTTTGATCCATAAACTGAGAAAGTTGGTTAGTACCAAAGAAAGAGTTGATTACAGAAGATAATGTTCTTGCATTCACAAGATCAGTAGGTGTAAACACCTCATTATCTCTAATATTCATTCTCTCACGTATAGTTCTAGCCATACGAGCAAGACCTACACCAAATTGGTTATACAATTGCTCTCCAACTGTTCTAACACGTCTATTACTCAAGTGATCAATATCATCCACGTCAGTTCTAGAGTTTACTAACTCTACAAGATACTGGATTATAGAGATAATGTCTTCATTCGTAAGAACTCTAATATTGTTATCGATATTTAGCTCTAACTTTTTATTGATTCTGTATCTACCAACTTCACCCAGATCGTATCTCTTATCAGAGAAGAACAATCTTTCAATGATACCACGAGCAGTTTCCTCATCTGGTGGATCAGTATTACGCAATTGACGGTAAATATGCTCTACCGCTTCCTTACCAGAGTTAGATGTATCTTTTTGTAAAGTGTTTAGGATGATTTGGAAATCATTCTTATCATCTGTTTCTTTACTTAGGATTATAGTTTTTACACCAGATTCAATTATCTCATTAAGGTGATCTTCTTCTAATACAGTATCACGCTCAATAACTACTTCGTTTCTCTCTATAGATACAACTTCTCCCGTATCTTCATCCACAAAATCTTCTATCCATGAGCGAAGAACTCTTGCAGCTAATCTACGTCCTATTACCTTTTTAAGACCAGCTTTAGTAACTTTTAGTTCCTCAGCCAGACCAAATAGGTCTAAAATATCTTTATCCGTTTCGTAACCTATAGCTCTAAGTAGAGTTGTTACCGGGAATTTCTTTTTACGATCGATATACGCATACATAACGTTATTTACGTCTGTAGCGAATTCTATCCAGCTTCCTTTGAAAGGAATTATTCTTGCAGAATAAAGCTTAGTACCGTTAGTATGGTAACTCTGTCCAAAAAACACACCTGGCGATCTATGTAACTGCGAAACAATTACACGTTCTGCTCCATTGATAATAAATGAGCCCGTAGGTGTCATGTAAGGCAGTGTACCTAAATATACATCTTGAACTACTGTCTCAAAATCCTCGTGTTCTACGTCATTACAGCTTAATTTAAGCTTCGCTTTTAGAGGCACTGCATGTGTTAAACCACGCTCAATACACTCTTGGATGGTGTAGCGGGGTGGATCGACGAAATAATCCAAAAATTCCAAAACAAAGATATTTCTAGTATCTGTGATCGGAAAATTTTCACTAAATACTTTAAACAATCCTTCAAACTTTCTGTCTTCAGACGAAGTCTGAAGCTGAAAGAACTCTTGAAAAGATTTCAACTGTACATCTAAGAAATCTGGGTAGTCAATCACTTTAGCGATTCTACCGAAATTTATTCTTTCGTTATATTTTGATGACAAGGCTATTATATTATGGTGTTAAAGGAAATGAAAAATTATAAAAACACCAAAAGACCCACTGAAAATCAGGGGTCTTTCGGAAAGTTTATTTGTTAATATTACTTAAGTTCAACTTCAGCTCCTGCTTCTTCTAACGCTGATTTTAAAGATTCTGCTTCTTCTTTCGAAACATTTTCTTTAATCTCTTTTGGAGCTGCGTCTACTAATTCTTTAGCCTCTTTTAGACCTAATCCTGTAAGAGTTTTAACAGCCTTCACTACTTGTAACTTAGCCGGACCTGCTGACTTAAGTATTACAGTAAATTCTGTTTGTTCCTCTTCTACAGCGTCACCGCCTGCTGCTGGACCTGCTGCTACTGCTGCTGGTGCTGCTGCTGGCTCGATACCATACTCATCTTTAAGGATAGTTGCCAATTCGTTTACATCTTTCACTGAAAGATTAACTAATTCTTCTGCTAATTTTTTAATGTCAGCCATTTTTCTTTTTTTTTAAATTTGTGTTTTATTAAAATTAATTTTCTCTCTCGGCCAATGTTTTAAGCAAACCAGCGATAGTGTTTCCTCCACTTTGTAGTGCAGAAATAACATTGACAGCTGGTGAGCGTAACAGTCCGATGATTTCTCCAACGAGTTCTTCTTTTGTCTTAAGATCTACTAGTGTTCCTAGTTGATCGTCGCCAATAAAAACGTCAGAATCGATGTAAGCACCTTTGAGTAACGGTCTATCGCTTTTCTTACGAAACTCTTTAATAGCGATAGCAGGTGATTTAGGATTGGAAGCAAATAAGAGTGCAGTTGTGCCTACTAATGTGTCTTTAAGCTCTCCCCATTCAGTTCCGCTTTTTTCTAATGCTTTGTGCACAAAACTATTTTTGATTACTTGCATTTTGACTCCATTTTTATGCAACAACTTACGTAAGTTGTTATTAGAAGATGCAGATAGTTTAGAACTGTCAGTTACGTAAACGTACTGATACTCTTTCAAGTTCTCTATAAGCTCATCTATTATAATATTTTTTTCGTCTTTGTTCATTTCTGTAACTCTTTAAGAATATATATATAATTAAGAAAGTGTTTTAGGGTCTACTTTGATACCTGGACTCATCGTACTTGACAGAGTAAGACTTTGAATATAAGTGCCTTTAGAAGCACTTGGTTTTAGTCTTAATAATGTGTCTACTAGTTCCTTTGCATTTTCATAAATCTTATCCTTATCAAAAGATACTTTGCCTACTGAAGTATGGATAATACCCGTTTTGTCCACTTTGAAGTCGATCTTACCTGCTTTGATATCGATAACAGCTTTACCTATTTCCATAGTGACAGTACCACTTTTAGGATTTGGCATTAGATTTCTAGGTCCTAATACACGACCTAATCTACCAATCTTTCCCATAACAGCAGGCATAGTGATAATAACATCTATATCTAACCAACCGCCTTCAATTTTAGTTACGTATTCATCTAGACCTACGTAATCTGCTCCTGCATCCTTTGCTTCCTGCTCTTTATCAGGAGTTACAAGTGCTAAAACACGAACCTCTTTACCAATACCATGAGGTAAAGAAGTAGTACCTCTTACCATTTGGTTTGCTTGACGAGGGTCTACGCCCAACTTAACATCTAAATCTACAGATGAATCAAATTTTGTGTTCGTAATCTTCTTGATGATTTCACTCGCTTCTTGCAAAGTGTACATAGCTTCTCTATCGTATAGTGATAGGGCTTCTTTTCTTTTCTTTGTAATTTTTCCCATTATTAATTTTCGATAATAATTAATTATCTTCCGGAAACTGTCCGGTTACAGTTACACCCATACTTCGTGCAGTACCAGCTACCATTTTCATAGCACTACCTACTGTCATCGCGTTTAAGTCTGCCATTTTATCTTCGGCAATAGTTTTTACTTGGTCCCAGTTTATCTTTGCTACCTTCACTCTGTTTGGTTCAGCAGATCCACTCTTCTTTTTTGCAGCCTCTAATATTTGAGATGCTGCTGGTGGAGTTTTGATGATGAAGTCAAAAGAGTTATCCTGATATACAGTAATAACAACTGGTAAAACTTTACCCGCTTTTTCCTGTGTTCTACCATTAAACTGCTTACAGAAATCCATGATGTTAACACCTTTAGCACCTAGTGCTGGACCAACTGGAGGTGCAGGATTAGCTGCTCCACCCTTAACCTGTAATTTTACGTATCCTTTTATTTGCTTAGCCATAAAGCTTATTCTTTTTCTACTTGTATGTAATTAAGTTCTAATGGGGTCTTTCTTCCAAAGATCTTCACCATCACTTTTAACTTCTTTTTCTCTTCATTGACTTCCTCAATGACTCCACTAAATCCAGTAAACGGACCATCTGTTACTTTAACAAACTCTCCCGCAATGAAAGGATTTAATGCACTTTCCCCTTCTTGGTTACTCTCATCTACTTGACCAAAAATTCTATTAACCTCTGATTGTCTCATCGGTACCGGCTCCCCATCTTGTCCTAAAAACCCAACAACACCGTTTACAGATCTTATTGTCGGAACAACCTCCCCCACTAGGTGAGCGTTGATCAATATGTAACCAGGAAAGTAACTCTTCTCACGAGATGTTTTCTTTCCGTTTTTAATTTCATAAACTTTCTGAGTAGGTATCAATATCTCAGGAACGTACTTTGTTAGCTTTTCGTGAGCAAGCTCAGACTCAATAATTGCCTTCACCTTCTTCTCAGATCCACTAATAGCACGTACCACGTACCACTTAAATTCATCCTGACTTTCTACCATAGTTACTACTACTTAGATTCTTCTAAAAAACTATACAGAATATCCATAATACCACCAAATGCCTTATCAATCAGTAATATTACGATAGCAAAGAGTATTGAAGCTATTACAACGATAGTCGTACTGCTTCTAAGCTCTTCCCAAGTTGGCCAAGTTACCTTGTTTGTCAACTCGTCTGCTGTTTCCTTCCATATTTCTACGATTCTACTCATATTATTTCTTCTAGCACGGGTGGAGAGACTCGAACTCCCGACACCTGGTTTTGGAGACCAGTGCTCTACCAACTGAGCTACACCCGTTTGTGCCTTATGTATTTTATTACTTGATTACCTCTGTAACTTGACCAGCACCTACTGTTCTACCACCCTCACGAATAGCGAACTTAAGTCCTTTTTCCATTGCTACCGAATTGATTAGCTCTACTGTGATACTTACGTTATCACCTGGCATTACCATCTCAGTACCTTCTGGTAACATGATTTCTCCTGTTACGTCTGTTGTTCTAAAATAGAATTGAGGTCTATATTTATTAAAGAATGGAGTATGACGTCCACCTTCTTCTTTCGAAAGTACATAGATTTCAGCTTTGAAATGAGTATGTGGTTTTACTGAACCTGGAGCTATGATAACCATACCTCTCTTAATGTCAGTTTTCTCAACACCTCTAAGAAGAATACCTGCATTGTCACCAGCTTGACCTCTGTCTAGAAGTTTTCTAAACATTTCAACACCTGTACATACAGACTTCATTCCTTCAGCACCCATTCCAATTATTTCCACTGGATCAGATACGTTTATAACTCCTCTTTCTATTCTACCTGTAGCAACCGTACCACGACCAGTGATTGAGAATACATCCTCTACTGGCATTAGGAAAGGAAGTTCAGTCAAACGCGGTGGTACAGGAATCCAAGAGTCAACAGCATCCATTAATTCTTGAACAGTAGCTACCCACTTCTCATCACCATTTAATGCACCAAGTGCAGAACCCTGAATGATTGGAGTATTATCTTCATCAAATTCATAGAATCCTAAAAGTTCTCTAATTTCAATTTCAACAAGCTCTAAAAGCTCTTCATCGTCAACCATGTCTACTTTGTTCATAAACACAACTAATCTAGGTACACCAACTTGTCTTGCAAGTAGGATGTGCTCTTTAGTCTGTGGCATAGGACCATCAGTCGCTGCTACCACAAGAATAGCACCGTCCATTTGGGCAGCACCTGTAACCATGTTTTTAACATAGTCAGCGTGACCAGGACAATCTACGTGGGCATAATGCCTTGCGAGTGTCTCATACTCAATGTGAGCAGTGTTGATAGTGATACCTCTTTCCTTTTCCTCTGGAGCAGAATCAATAGTACTGAAATCTGTTTTTTCCGCTAGTCCTTGACCAGCGAGTACAGAACTGATCGCTGCAGTCAAGGTAGTTTTACCGTGATCTACGTGCCCGATAGTTCCAATGTTTACGTGTTCTTTCGAACGATCAAATTGTGCTTTTGCCATGATAAATTAACTTATTCTTTCTTTTTTTATTAATAAATGTAGAGCCAACGATGGGAATTGAACCCACGACCTCTTCCTTACCAAGGAAACGCTCTACCCCTGAGCTACGTCGGCTTATATAAAACTAACCTATGCAGTGGTGTAGAACAAGAGGAAACGAGAACACCCATTTCTTAACTCGAACTAAAAATGCAAAACCCATGCTTTGCAAGCTTTCAGAGCTTACACCCAAAAGCATTGAGCGGGAGACGAGGCTCGAACCCGCGACCTACAGCTTGGAAGGCTGTCGCTCTACCAACTGAGCTACTCCCGCATACATATTGTTTACTTTTTTTAAGTGGGGAGAGTAGGATTCGAACCTACGTAGCCGAAACAGCAGATTTACAGTCTGCCCCATTTGACCGCTCTGGTATCTCCCCATCAAAAAATTGAGCCGCCTATTGGACTCGAACCAACGACCGGCTGATTACAAATCAGCTGCTCTACCAACTGAGCTAAGGCGGCAATATGTTTAAAATTAGCGGTTTAAATCAAAGAACTTTATACTTTTACTAATCCCACTTGTTTTAAGGATTGCAAAGGTAAATTATTTTTGATAAGTACAAATAGAATAAATAAAAAAAAGTACTTTTTTTTTGAAGGAAGTGAATATCCCAGCAATTTCAAGACTAATTAGCTTGAAACTAACTTGCCTTTATACCTCTTAAGTTGAGTCTTGAGCGACTCTATAGCTATATCTGTGGCAGCCTCGAAGGATTGAGATGTCTCTTTTTGAATAAAACTATTCTGCTTAGCATTTAGTATTATTTCTACTTGCTTGTTGTCTTTTACAGATGTGTTTTCTACTTTTAAAAAAACCTGTGCATCTAGTATGCCATCATAGAACGTCTCTAACTTCTCTAATTTTTTCTCTATAAAACTCTTTAGCTTTTGATCAGCTTTGAAATGGATTGATTGAATTTGTGTGTTCATGGTTTTTCTGTTTTTATGTTTACTCTAATTTAAAACTAATCCGAGAAGGGATGCGTTTCCTTATATACTCTCTTTAGCTGAGCTATGTCATTATGAGCATAAATCTGGGTGGCACTTAAGCTGCTATGGCCCAACAACTCTTTTATGGCATTTATATCTGCTCCATTCTGTAACAGGTGCGTAGCAAATGTATGCCTTAGTATATGCGGGCTTTTCTTGTCAACAAAAGTACTGGATAAGAGTTTTTTGATTAAACTATACACCCATTTTTCACTTAACTTCTCTCCTTCGAATTTACAGAAAATATAATTACCTCCAATGTCGTTTTCTGATTTTATTTTTAAAAATCGATCAATCTGTTGTAATATCTCTTTGTTGAGCGGGATAATCCTTTCTTTATTCCCCTTACCTAAAACTTTCAATTCTGACTTCACTACATTTAAGTCATGAGCAGTAAGATGTATTAACTCACTTCGACGAATTCCGGTATGATAAAAAGTAGCTAAGATAATATGCTCCAGAGCACTTGTATAATCAACTATTTTATTTTCTAGTCCTTCCAGGAGCTGAGACAATTCGCTTTCCTTTACATAACTGGGTAATCTGTTTTTAATTTTGGGAAGTTGCACCTCCAGAGAAGGCACTTCTGCCACCACTTTACTAATAGCGAGAAATCTGGCATATGCTTTCACCGAACTTACTTTGCGATGAATGGACTTACTCGAAATATTGTTCTTAGACAACTCCCTCAACCACTTACGAAGAGACTTAGCATTGGGCACTTCAGCATTTTCTTCGTGCACAGCAGAGAATGTAATGTACTGTGATACGTCTCTTACATACGATTCGTGAGTATGTACTGAGTAATTACGCTCTTTGAGCAGATAATCAGAAAAAGATTTTATATAACGCAAAAAGGCACTCATAGAATGGTGCCCAAATTACTTATATCGTGAAGAATAAAAAAGATAAATTTAAATATCCTTATTTAGGATTATTCAAAGATTGCTTGTACTTAGCTTTGATTACTAGCTTTCTTCTTTTTACAGAAGGTTTGGTAAACTGCTGTCTATCTCTCAATTCCTTGATGACACCCGTTTTTTCAAATTTCTTCTTGTACTTTTTTAAAGCCTTATCGATCGTATCGTTTTCTTTTAGATTAATTAGTAACATTTCTTTTAAAGGACTGCAAATTTAGAATTATATTTATTATTCGTACTACCTTATTTTAATATCTGACGAGAAATTACAATTTTTTGTATCTCTGAAGTTCCTTCTCCTATTGTACACAACTTTGAATCCCTATAAAATTTCTCAACAGGGAAATCTTTTGTATAGCCATAACCTCCAAATATCTGTACTGCATCTGTGCTTACTCTTACTGCTACTTCGCTTGCATAGTACTTAGCCATTGCACTCTCTTTGGTAAGCGGTTTGCCCTCATTTTTCAGATAACAAGATTGATCAATAAGTAATTGAGATGCTTCTATTTCTGTAGCCATATCTGCCAGCTTAAAACTTATACCTTGAAAACTAGATATAGGCTGCCCAAATTGCTCTCTTTCTTTACTATATTGCAATGCAGCTTTATAAGCCCCTCTAGCAATACCTAAAGATAATGCTGCGATAGAAATCCTTCCGCCATCCAATATCTTCATTGCTTGTATAAAACCTTCTCCTACTTCACCAATGACATTATCATCAGATACGAAACAATCTTCAAAAATCATCTCTGCAGTTTCTGACGCTCTCATTCCAAGCTTATTTTCTTTTTTACCTCCTTTGAACCCTGCTGTACCACGCTCTACTATAAAGGCTGTAATGCCTCTACTTTCTAACAATTCTCCTGTACGTGCTAGTACCACAGCTACGTCACTAGAAATGCCGTGTGTAATCCAATTTTTAGCACCATTTAACACAAATCCACCATCCACTTTTTTAGCAACGGTTGTCATTCTTAATGCATCACTACCTGTATTTGGCTCTGTTAGTCCCCAAGCACCTATCCATTGACCCGATGCTAATTTAGGCAAGTACTTCTTCTTCTGCTCTTCATTGGCAAAATACAGGATATGCCCAGTACACAAAGAGTTATGTGCGGCTGTAGAAAGTCCAACTGATCCACATACTTGTGAAATTTCATCTATTACTGCAGCATACTCAAAATAGCCTAAGCCTGACCCGCCGTACTCTTCTGGCACCAAAATACCCATAAAGCCTTGCTCTCCCATCTTTTGAAAAACTTCTCTAGGGAAATGCTGAGACTCATCCCACTCCATCACGTGCGGTCTGATATATTTTTCAGCAAAATCCTTTGCTGCTTGACGAACCATTATTTGAGATTCTGAATGACTGAAATTCATACTTTATTGCAATTTAACTTGAGGTGCAATGATACACCTGCTGATGTGCATATAGACATTAGTTTAGGTCTAAATAAGGTAATAATCTACTAATACTTTTACCCTTAAATACGCGAAGCTCTTCTAGCTGCTTGGTATCTTTATACACGCCGTGCTGTTCCCTGTAATTTACTATAGCCTTTGCTTCTGCATAACTAAGATAGGGATGTTTGGCTAAACCTTCGTACTGTAGGGTATTAATAGCTAATAGTTTAATGCACTTAGAGTCAAAAACCAAATGTGGAATAATGTTAGCTATGGTTTCAGGAGATAAACCATAGACCTCGTCTAATTGCACATTAGAATAAAAGCCGCCAAGGTTAGTTCTTCGTTCCAGTATTGTTTTGGCGTAGAACTGTCCTATTCCACTTATCGTCTGCAGTTCTTCTGCCGTAGCCGAATTAATGTCCACTAGAATTAGTTTTTTGGGCTCAAGCTTATAGCTCTCCTTTTTTGGCCAATCTTGTTTTTCTTCGTATTGAAACCCATCTGGTAGTTGAATATAGGGTGCTAGCTCTGCATACAACTCTTCATCTATACTATAGAGTTTCTTTAGATCATCTTTCTTTCTAAATACACCTCCTTTTTCACGATAGTTTACCATATTTTTTACTGCACCGTAAGGTACACCCTTTTTTAATAATTCTTTGAATCCATCTGTATTGGGGTCAAATGCAAGAAGATTTTCTTGCTCACGTACATATTTTCCTTCATCATCTCCCTTATCAAAAGACTTATTTTCATTTAAACTCTTATCAATATGAGCCTGAAAATCAGCTATTTTTTGACGATCAACTTGGGGAGCTACTTCGCCATATTCTCTTACAAGATAGTAATAAGTAGCAGCAAGTATAAAAACAAAAAGGAGGGCGAATAACCCCCTCCTTTCGAAATTTGAAATTGCTAAATATGATTTTAATTGCTTAAGCAAATATCCTAGTTAAATGACGCTAGAGTTTCTGCTTTGTACTCACCTGCTGCGAGTTTACCTTTTATATCTTGGAATGCTCTTATAGTCTCTGCCACATCTTCTAATGAGTGTGCTGCAGTAGGAATAAGTCTAAGCATAATAACATCCTTAGGCACTACAGGATATACTACTATGGAGCAAAATATATTATAATTCTCTCTTAGGTCACGAGTAAGGTGTGTAGCCTCTGGAACGTCGCCTTTTAATATAACTGGAGTAACACAAGAAGTGGTAGTACCAATATTAAATCCTTCTTTTTTCAGCCCACCTTGAAGTGCGTCTGTGATTTTCCAAAGATTTGCTTTGTGCTCCGGCTGAGTTCTTAGCATTTCTAGTCTTTTTAATGCACCTTGTACAAACACCATTGGCAAAGATTTGGCAAATATTTGAGAACGCATACTATATCTCAGATAATCAATCATCATTTTATCGCCTGCTATGAATGCTCCGATAGAAGCCATAGACTTAGCAAAAGTAGAGAAGTAAACATCTATACCCTCTTGTATACCTTGTGCTACGCCCGCACCTTCACCGTTTGGTCCTAAAGTACCAAAACCGTGAGCATCGTCTACCATTAATCTGAAATTAAACTGAGACTTAAGAGCAACTATTTCTTTTAGTGAACCTTGGTTCCCGCTCATTCCAAATACACCTTCTGTAATTACCAAAATGGCACCACCTTGTTCGTTGGCCATTTTTTCTGCTCTTACTAATTGGCGTTTTAGGTTTTCAATATCATTATGACCATAAACAAAACGCTTACCTTGGTGTAATCTTACTCCATCTATAATACAAGCATGCGATTCTGCATCGTATACTATTACGTCTCTTCGGTCTACTAAAGCATCGATAGCAGATAATATACCTTGATATCCAAAGTTAAGTAAGATTGCATCTTCTTTTTGCTCAAAGGCAGCAAGTTGTCTTTCCAACTCTTCGTGAGGATCTGTATTGCCAGACATCATACGAGCTCCCATTGGGTAAGCACATCCCCAAGCAACAGCTGCATCTGCATCTGCTTTTCTTACCTCTGGGTGATTACCTAAACCTAGGTAGTTATTCAAACTCCAGTTTAACACTTCTTTACCCCTAAAAATCATTCTAGGTGCAAGCTCTCCTTCTAACTTAGGGAACGTATAGTAATGATGAGCCTCATCAGCAAATTGCCCCAGTGGGCTTTTTTTCGCAGCTATTTTTTCAAATAAATCCATTAAATATCAACTAAATGTGCTGCAAAAATAGCAGGATTAACCACCTTATCACAACTCAAATAGCTCTAGTATTTAAAAGATATTCGCATAATAGTAGTATCTGTGGTAGAATATCTTTTGTAACTATCTCGTTAACCCTGCGTAATAAACATAAAAAAACCTAAGTTTGCAGCCATTTTCATTGAAATATTTACTATACATATTAATAGCAGTAAATGCAATCGGTTGCTCTAGCTACCAAAAGGTTCTGAAAAACGGAACGTATACAGAGAAGTTGGAAGCTGCTAAAAAGTACTACCAAAATAAGGACTATGTGAGAGCTCTTCCTTTATTAGAAGAGCTTTTGGGTCTATACTATGGCAAACCCGAGCGAGAGGAAATCTACTATCTGTACGCATATACATACTACGGGAATGCTGAGTATTTGCTAGCTGGTTACCACTTCAATAACTTTTCAGTAACCTATGCTCTTAGTCCCAAAAAAGAGGAAGCTATTTATATGTCAGCCCTGTGTAAGTTTAAAAAATCTATGCCGTATGAGCTAGACCAGACTCAGACTAAAAATGCTATCAATGATATGCAAAGTTTTATAAACCAGTATCCTAACAGTACTTATGTGGCTAACTGCAACGAGAAAATAGATGTACTCAGAGCTCAAATACTCAAAAAAATATACGAAAGTGCTAAGCTATACCATAGTTTAGGATACTATAAAAGTGCAATGGTATCTTGTAGCAATGCTTTAGATGATTATCCAGACATGATAAACCGTACTGAATTGAGCTTTTTAATAGTAGATGCCTCCTATGAGTACGCCCGCAATAGTATAGTTAATAAGCAAGAAGAACGCTATTTAGACACCTTAGAGAAGATAACTTCATTTAATAAAGAATTTGCTAAAAATGGCGAATACACTAGGGAAATAATAAAAATTAAAGAAAAAACCGAAGCCCAACTGACTGAGGTTACCAACTTAAAATAACATAATAATTATGACGAACAACGAAGTAGAAATTCCAAATTCAACCATCACTCGCGACACACGTGAGTTTAGTGACCGTACACAAAATTTGTATGAGTCTGTTGCTATTATCTCTAAAAGAGCTAACCAAATTTCTTCTACTATGAAAGAAGAACTAGTGGCTAAATTAGATGAGTTTGCTTCTGAGCACGATAACTTGGAAGAGATTTTCGAAAACAGAGAGCAAATAGAAATATCTAAGTACTACGAAAGTTTACCAAAAGCAACTATTATAGCTATTGAAGAATTTTTAGCGAATAAAATTTATTTCAGAAATCCTGCAAAAGAAGAGTCTAAATAACAAAAAAATACTTCTTGGAATTACTGGTGGTATAGCAGCCTACAAAGCTTCTACACTCATCAGACTATTCGTGAAAGAAGGTGCTGAAGTACGAGTAATTTGCACACCAAGTGCTCTAGATTTTGTTACTCCACTTACACTTTCTACCTTATCTAAAAATGCGATTTATTCGCATTTTTTTGTGAAAGAAACTGGCGAATGGACCAATCACGTAGAACTAGGCAAATGGGCAGACTTATTTGTAATAGCTCCTTGCACTGCTAATACTATGGCAAAAATGGCCAATGGATATTGCGATAATCTATTGCTAGCTACCTACCTATCTGCTGACTGCCCTGTGTACTTTGCTCCAGCTATGGACTTAGATATGTACATGCACCACACCACCACGACACACATAGAAACCTTAGTAAACAAAGGAGATATACTGCTTCCTGCTGGTACGGGTGAGCTAGCAAGTGGCTTATCAGGCCAAGGCAGAATGTACGAGCCAGAAGACATACTAGAACTGATAAGCACGCAGGTAGCCACGGCACAATCCTTTAGTAATAAAAAGATACTTGTAAATGCTGGTCCCACATACGAGAAAATAGATCCTGTACGCTTCATAGGCAACTATAGTAGTGGGAAAATGGGAATAGCTATAGCCAATGAACTTCAAGCTAGAGGTGCAGAAGTACATTTAATAATAGGACCTACAAGTGCATCTAACATTCACCCCAGCATTGCAACCACTCACGTAGAAAGTGCTGATGAGATGTATGCAGCTTGCAACGCTATATTCCCATCTTGCCATGTGGCTATACTATCTGCTGCAGTAGCAGACTACAAGCCCGCAAATATGGCTCCCCAAAAAATTAAGAAAAAGACAGAATACTTTACTCTAGAGCTAATAAAAACAAAAGATGTATTAAAAAGCCTAGGAGCTATAAAGCAACCCATGCAAGTGCTCGTAGGTTTTGCTTTAGAAACTGAAAACGAATATGATAATGCATTGACAAAGCTAAAGAAGAAAAACCTAGACTTCATCGTTCTAAACTCGATGAAAGATTCAGGTTCCGGCTTTGGCACAGACACTAATAAAATAACCATATTAGAAAAAGGAGGCAAAAGCCATACTTTTGACACTAAACCTAAAATAGAGGTAGCCAAGGATATAGCTACTATGCTAGAACAATATATATGAAATATGCTTTTATAACTTTTCTCCTTACAATGTCCGTGTGCACAAAGGCACAAGACTTGCTATGCAATGTGCAAGTAAACGCGGATAATATTCAAGCTTCTAATAAAGAGATTTTTGAGGATTTGCAAAATGCTATTACGCAGTTTATGAATCAACGTAAGTGGATAAGCGATAAGGTACAACCACAAGAAAAAATCAACTGCAACTTTGTTATCAATATCACGAGTTTCAACATAGATAAGTTTCAAGCTGATGTGAATATAACCAGCAGTAGACCTGTATATGGCACTACCTATAATACGCCTATGTTCAATCATTTTGATCAAGATTGGTCTTTTTCGTATGCTCAGTTTCAGAATTTAGACTACCAAGAGAGTGCTGATATAATGTCACTCACTACCCTATTGGCTTTTTATGCCAATCTAATCATAGGTACAGATTTCGACTCCTTTCACCCAGATGGAGGAAGTCCTTATTTTAACAAAGCTCTGCAAATAAGAAATGTAGCACAAAATACACCAGGATGGAATCCTAGTGATGGATCAGGAAACAGGAATAGATACTACATCATAGACCAATACTTGGACGATAGGTTTAAGCCATTTAGAGTTGCCAACTACCAATACCATATGATAGGTATGGATAAGTTCAAAGACGACAATGACGCTGCTAGAAAAGAAATCTATGCCGCTTTAGAAAAGATACGAACTATACAGGAAAGATTACCCAATTCTGTGGTATTCAAAATATATTTCAATGCTAAGCGAGAAGAATTAATCAATATTTTCAAGCAAGCTGATCCAGGCTTAAAAAACAGAGCCATAGAATTATTGGGCAAGTTAGATCCTAGTAATGTGACCAACTACGATAAAATTAAAATGTAGGCTAGCCTACAAATTCCATCTCAAAGCTTTTTCTAAGCTCTTCTCCTACGGGGATACTTACTATGCCTTTCTTGTTTTCTAGCCTTTTATCGTGTGCGGTAAAGTCGGCTAAACCTTGCCATGGCTCTAAGCATACAAAGGGAGCAGCAGGCTTGGCCCAAATGCCCAAATAGGGGAACTCGCTGATGTTCATCTTCACTTCATAAGAAGAATATTTATGCTTCAGACTTACGTATGTAGATTTCAAGTCTTGAAAAATGAGAGCATCATTATCGAAAGTAGATTCGTTTAGTTCAATTCTATTCTGGTCTATTACATTCACTAGTTGCTCGTTGATATACGGACCACTTAGTTGATTGCTCATTACCGACTCATCATCACTAAACTCAATATAAAAATCTGAAACAGGACTTGCATTAAAAGCAGGATGCCCGCCCACCGAGGCTAGCATAGGCTTAGTATCATCGTTTATTATCCTATAGGTCTGCGTGAGTCTATTTTCTACTAATGTATAAGTCACCAAAAAAGTAAACATAAACGGATAGCTTTTTAATGTCTCCTCAGAATGGAGCAGCACAAAACATATAGAGTGCTCACTCTGGTGCAGCATATCGAGGGATAAGTTTCTAGCGAATCCGTGATGAGCTAACGGATACGCTTTCTCTGCATAGATGTACTCGTGATCTAACAAACTCCCCACTATCGGAAATAGATTGGGAGCGTGACGCGGCCATACTGGCTCTGCTTGCCACATAAACTCAGTCCCATCAGTATTCACCACCGAGCATAGCTCTGCTCCTATCCTATTTATAGTAACGGTAAGGTGCTCATTATGTATGGTGTATTGATTTAGCATGTAGTATGCAATAGTAAGGAAAAAGAATATTCTATTTAAGAGCCTTAACCTATAGATAATATAGGCTCGTAATTCACATAGGAGAAATTCTTAACCTCTTCTAAAATAAAAAAGTCACCACCTTGAGGTAGTGACTTTGTGGAGAATATCGGATTCGAACCGATGACCTCTTGCATGCCATGCAAGCACTCTAGCCAACTGAGCTAATCCCCCAATGAAGGTGCGAATATAGTAGAATGTTAAATTATTTGCTCCTCATATCTATACGCAATCTTTAGTAAATCTACATTTGCACATAAAACAGAATATCCATCACCTTAGTGACGCACTAAAGTTACCTTATGGTGATTTATACTATAAGTTTTATATATTCGCAATTCTTAAAAAATTAAATTTATGTTTAGACACACACTAAGTCTTTTTTTAATCTGCTTGTTGGCCATCGCTGGTTTTGCTCAAACTACCGTAAAAGGTGCAGTGACAGATAAGCTAAAACAGCCCATAATAGGAGCAACAGTAGTAGAAAAAGGAACAAATAACGGACGAATAACTGATGAAAATGGAGCATTCACCCTGACAGTAGCTGATGTAAATACAGCTATATTAGTAGTCACATACTCTGGCTACGAGGACAATACAATAGCTCTAAAGGGGCAGACTAGCATTATCGTTTTACTTAAAGACAACACCGAAGGTCTAGGAGAGGTGATGGTAGTAGGTTATGGTACTAGTACCAAAAAAGAATTTACCGGAGCTAGCTCTAATGTAGGTGGCGAGGAATTGCAAAAGCTTAACATACCAAGAGTAGACCAAGCCCTGCAAGGACAGATAGCCGGTGTTACTATTAATACAAACTCTGGCTCACCAGGTGGTGGAGCTGCAATACGAATAAGAGGACTTTCTACCTTTGGAGATAATGATCCGCTGATACTCGTAGACGGAGTAGTGTACGACAGTGAAGGACTAAATTCTCTAAACCCAAATGATATAGAAAGCGTAAACGTACTAAAAGATGCCACAGCTGGTATATACGGTGTACGTGCTGCTAATGGTGTAATACTTATAGAAACCAAAAAGGGCAGAGCTAATAGTAAGCCTACTATTGAGCTAAGTACCTACTTTGGAGTGCAGCAGGCTGCCAGAAAACTAAGCTTACTAAACGCTACAGAATACGCAGTAATAAAAAATGAAACATTTGCCAATGGCGGCGATGCTCTTCCTTTTGGTAACACGAGATTAGGAGAAGGAACGGACTGGCAAGATGCAGTATTTCAGAATGCGAATATTCAGAATTATAATGTAACCATAAGTGGTGGTAGCGAAAAAACTACCTATAGCATTGGCGGCAGTTACTTTAGCCAAGATGGTATAGTGGGTGGAGACAAGGCAAACTTTACTAGAATGAATGCTCGAGTAAACCTAAATACGGAAATGAGCAGCAGATTGCGTCTCAGCAGTGTATTCCTGTATACCAATGAGGAAAGAGATGCACTACCAGAAAATGGAATTGGTTCTGTTTTATATAATACGATTAATGCATTTCCTACAGACCCAGTACAAGAAGCAAATGGCACCTATTCTTACTTAGAAGAAGTAAGTGACATAATTAATCCCATTGCACAAATGCAAAACACCTATAACACGTCATACGTAGACAAATTTGTAGGTAAGGAGGAGATAGCATTTGACATTACTAAGAACCTGACATTTACCAACAGATTCAACTATAACTTCGCTTTAGTAGATCAGAAAGTATTTTCACCACTAGTATGGTACGGCCCAGGTAAAGCTCAAAACTCTGCTTTAAATGCCAACTTAGACCCTACGCAAGTAGAGATAGCACCTGGCACTTTGATAGACAGGGGAGCAAGTGTATACGAGTCTAGAGCTACCTATAGTGACCTCAATTTTGAAAGTTATGTGAACCATGAATATACTTTTAGACTTATACATCGTCTAAAAACAACTGCAGGTATTTCTGTATTCAGCAGAAATGGAAAAGGCTTAGGAGGTACTGCGTTTAATATCCCAAATAACTCGATAGAGTACGCAGATATCTCTGCTAATTTAGCTCCAGGGGGCTTTTTAAATAATACGAATTCATTTCAATTTCAAGAAAGACTTCTTTCTACATTCATTCGTACTGAGTACAGATATGGCACTAAGTACAATGGATCCTTCATACTTCGTAGAGATGGCTCTTCTAAATTTGGGCCAAACAATAGATACGGAATATTCCCTACCGTTTCTGGTAGCTGGATGTTTTCCGAAGAAGACTTTTATGCATTCGACAGAATCAAGTACTTTAAACTACGTATGAGTTATGGAATAAGTGGTAACGACCAGATTCCTAATTTCGCATACAGAGGATTACTCGACGGTGAAGGCGTATATGTATTTGACGATATAATAACCTCTGGGGCTGCAATAGGCCGAGCTGGAAATCCCGATTTGAAATGGGAAACCACTCGCCAATTTAACATAGGCACAGATTTAAAAATTGGCAAGGGATTTGACCTTACTGCTAACTACTTTATCAAAAATACAAGAGACTTGCTTTTTCAGCCAGACGTGTCTGGTGTATTAGGTACTGCAGGTGCAGGTAGCTTCCCTCCTATTATAAACGCCGGAGATGTAAGTAACAAAGGAGTGGAACTAGAACTTCGTTACTCGTCTGACTTTACTAAGAAACTACGTTGGAGTACCAGTTTAAATACAACGTACTTGAAAAATGAAGTGCTAAGAACTCCAGACGGTGTCGAATTTTTACCCGGTGCTAGTTTTGGTGTTGGAGGAAATATCGCTACTCGTTTCCAAGAAGGTTATGCCATAGGATATTTCATAGGATATGAAACAGACGGCGTGTACCAAACTCAAGCTGAGATAGACAACTCGCTAGTAATACAAGAAGGTGCTAAGCCAGGAGACTTAAAATTTGTAGATCAAGATGGAGACGGGAAAATCAGTTTCAATGACGATAGTGATCAGAAAGAGTTAGGCTCGGCTATTCCTTCTTTTACCTTTGGATATAATCTCAATGTAAGCTATCAAGGCTTTGATTTCTCTGCAAATTTATATAGTGCTATTGGTCAAGAGATCATTAGAAACTACGAGAGACAGCAGCCTTACGCAAACCAACTTACTTACAACATAAATAGATGGACCGGCCCTGAGAGTACGAATGAGAACCCACGACTAACTACAGATCTAAATAGAAATACTATTTTCTCTGATTACTACGTAGAGAAAGGTTCTTTCCTTAGATTTAAAAATATACAAGTGGGATATACCTTACCCAAAGGATTGCTAAGCAAGTTAAAAATACAAAGCACGCGAGTATACATAGCTGCTAACAACCTTCTTACACTTACCAACTATCAAGGCTATGATCCAGATTTAGGATCCTTTGGTGGTGCACTAGCTGCAGGAATAGACTATGGATTTTATCCGCAAGCGAGATCATTTATGACTGGATTAGCTATTAAATTTTAAATAAAATGAAAAAGACAACCATACAATTAACAGCAATATGTCTTACGCTAGCAGCACTTTTTGCTAGCTGCGAAAAGTTTTTGGATCTAAATCCTCTATTTACACAGGATGCTGAAAACTATTTTGAAACACCTGTAGACTATGAGCGTGCTCTTACTGGAGCATACGACTTACTTCAATCTTCTTTTATCACTGTATGGATAGGGGAAATAGCAAGCGATAACTCCATAGCCGGTGGGGAGAGTGTTACAGATACCGAAGGTCTTCACGAGCTAGATAACATGAGCCATGATGCAGTAAACAATGAGCTCCGCAGTGTTTTCAGATGGAATTATGCAGGTATTACTAGAGCAAATTATCTCCTTGAGAACAAGAATAAAATAGACTTCGAAGGAAAAGATAAGATTATAGCTCAGGCACAGTTTTTAAGAGCATACTATTACTTCGAGTTAGTTAAATATTTTGGCGATGTACCATTAGTAGTAGACAGAAGACTAGGTGCAGACGAGGTAACCCAACTTATAAGAACTCCAAAAGCAGAAGTATATGCTCAAATAGAAACAGACCTAAGAAATGCGGGGGCAGTACTTGACTGGACTGCTACACAAAAAGGAAGAGTTACTAAAGGAGCATGTTTATCGCTTCTAGGCAAGGTACTTTTATATCAGAACAAATTTGGCGAAGCAGCTACAGAATTAGACATTGTAATTAGCAAAAATCAATACAGGCTAATAGACGACTATACCGATTTATTTTCAGTATCTAATGAAGGAAATTCTGAAACTGTATTTGATGTAGAATATAGCGGTGCCGAAGGCGGAGGATATGGATGTCTCATCTGTTTAGAAGGAAACGCAGCTCCTGGTTTTCACGGAATAAGACAATACAATGGCCCAGAGTATGGAGATGGTAATAGCTACAACCTGCCTACCGAAAAACTATACAACTCCTTTGCAGCTGGCGATATACGCAGAGAGGCAAGTGTTCTAGACATAGACGCATTTATAGCGGCACAACCAAACTCTGCCAACATCAAGTATGCTATAGGTGGTGGTGGACACACTGGGTACTATAATAACAAATATATAAAACGTCTAGGTGAAATAGGTTTACCAGATAATGACTTAACTAGTCCGGTAAATTACCGAGTTATTCGTTATGCTGACGTATTATTGATGGCTGCTGAAGCACACAACAGAGCTATACCCGCAAATGACGTAAAGGCAAGAGAGTACCTGAAGCTCGTAAGAGACAGGGTAAATATGCCTGAAATAAACAGCGGAGGGGTACAGCTAACAAAGGATATTTGGGCAGAAAGACAATATGAGCTTTCTGGAGAAGGACATAGATTCTTTGATTTAGTACGCACAGGAGAGGCCGCAAAAGAGATTATCGGATTTGTCTCTGGACGACACGAGCTATTTCCTCTACCTCAAGTAGAGATAGATTTAGCTGGAGGAACCTGGTCACAAAATCCTAATTATTAATACTAAAAAACAAACAACAATGAAAAAAACAACATTATTATTTTTATCGCTAGCTCTTATTCTAGGAATATCGAGCTGCAAAGAGGATGACACCCCAACACTAGGTGAAGCACCAACAGAAGCAGATGCAGCATTTACCTATGCCCCTACTTTTGCAAACATTAACATAGTAGACTTTACAGCTACTAATGCTGGATTCACATACAGCTGGGATTTTGACAACGGGACGAATGCTGCTACCAAAGAAGCCACTGCTGAATACCCAAATAAAGGAACGTATACAGTGACTTTGACAGTATTTAATAGCGGAGGAAGTGCTAGCTCATCTCAAGACATCATCATTGCAGAGGATGACGCAAGCTTACTAAATAATCCATTGTACACTTTCTTAACTGGCGGTATTGCCGGTGGCGGTAGTAAAACTTGGGTTATTGACTCCACTCGCCAAGCTCACTTAGGGGTAGGCCCAGTAGGGGGCACTTGGCCAGAATGGTGGAATGCCGATCCAGGTATTAAAGCAAATTCAGGATTATACAGTGATAAGTATACTTTTAAATTATCAGGATTTGGATTTGATCAAATTACGAATGGTTCTGTATTTGTAAAAACAGGGTCTCAAGGTCAATTTCCTGGAGCTTACCAGAATTCTGATGACTATACTGCTCCGTTTACGGACCAGTTAAATGAAAATTGGACTATTGTAGAAGGAGATAAAGACACAACTATTTCAATTTCTGGAAAAGCATTTTTAGGAATGTACACTGGTGTAAGAGAATACAAAATTATCACATTAAATGAGAACGAACTTACCATCAGATACGTAGATGCCGCAGATGCTACTACTGCGTGGTACGTAAGGTTAGTGCCAGTAGACTTCCCCGTAGACGGCGGAGGCGGTGGAGGTGGCCCTGTGAATACAAGTTCGCTATCTCTTCCTTTTAACTTTGAATCTGGAACATTAGATATGGACCAATGGGAAGCCTTTGGTGGCAGCTCAATTGAAATTATTGACAATCCTAATAGTGGAGGAATAAACACGAGTAGTAAAGTTGTTCAAACTGTACACGGCGACCAAACTTGGGCTGGAATAGCAGTTACACTTAAAGACAAACTTGACTTTACAAGTGGTAAAAATACCATTTCAGTAAAAGTATTCGCCCCTGCAACTGGTGCATTTAGAATCAAAATTGAGAACTTTTCAAATAAGAATACATTCATTGAAAAAGATGTAATGGTAACCAAAGCAAACGAATGGGAAGAAATCAGTATTGATTTTGGAGAAGCTGCTACAGGTATTTATGATAAGGTAGCCTTTTTCCCGGGTTGGGATATTATTGATGCTGGTACCTTTTTAGTAGACGATATCTCACAAAAATAGAACAGTCTATCACACTAAAAAAAGGGAGTACTATCTTAGGATGGACTCCCTTTTCTGGGTGAAAATATATATGAACAATAAACTATTTGCCATTATACTATTCTCTCTTACCCTGTGTGGATGCAAAGATGAAGAGCCCCCTGCAAGTTTACTCCTGCCTTCTGCTCTTAGTTTAGAGATTACTCTATCTGACAATACAGAAGGATTAGTGGATGTAAAAGCTACAGCCAATGACGAAAATTACTTTACTATTCGTTTTGAAGATGGAGACAATACAAAAGAAGTAGAGAGTGCCGATGGCAAAGCTCAACATCAATATACGAGCAGCGGTTTATATACGATTATTACAAGAGCTCATGCTACAGCTGCAGATTATATACAGCGTGAAGACACCCTCACTATCACTATTTCTGCTAAAACTAATGCAGAAGGAATACCAACCAAAGGATATACATCCTCTACGAGTTACGATGGGTATTCATTGGTTTGGAGCGATGAATTTAGTGGTGATCAACTAAATGAATCTGACTGGAACTACGAAGTAGGTACAGGCAGCGGAGGCTGGGGAAATAATGAACTCCAGTTTTACCGTAAAGAGAACACTACTGTTAGTGGTGGCTATCTTACTATCACAGCCAAGCAGCAAGATTTTAGCGGCAGACAATATACTAGTAGTCGCCTTACCACTTCTGGTAAGCAAAGCTTTCAGTATGGGAGAATAGATATACGAGCGGCATTGCCAAAAGGCCAAGGTCTATGGCCGGCTATCTGGATGCTCGGAGACAATTACTCTTCTTCTGGCTGGCCAGCTTGTGGTGAAATCGATATTATGGAAATTGTGGGAGGCACAGCTAATGGCAATTCTGACAAAAAAACATACGGCACCCTGCACTGGGATAATTTTGGCGAATACGCCACATACGGAGGCAATACGCTTACCTCTAAAACCAATTTCAATGAAGAATTTCATGTATTCTCTATCCTATGGGATTTGAATAGTATTACTTGGTTACTAGATGATAGACCTTTTCATGTAACGGATATATCACCAGCACATATGGATGAATTTAGAGCAAAGTTCTTTTTAATATTCAATGTAGCTGTAGGTGGCAACTGGCCAGGGAATCCAAATGCTAATACTCAGTTTCCTCAAAAGATGCACGTAGACTACATTCGAGTTTTTCAAAAACAATAATAGATTTCTTCCTATCAATAAAACATAGAGATACGATTCAAAGAAAAGTGAAATACCAATTTATTAATCTGCTTTTAATTCTACTTGTTTTGGTATCTTGTTCTCACCAAAAAGATATTGTCATACGTCAAGATCACAATGGCATTAAGCTAAGAGTGAATAATTCTGATTTTATTATTAATGGCATGAATTGGGGCTACTCACCTATAGGCACTAACTATACTTACAGTCTATGGGAACAATCTGAGAAAACAATAATCACAGCATTAGACCACGATATGGCTATGCTTAAAAAAATAGGGGTTAACACACTCAGAATATACTCTAGTATCCCCAAAAGGTGGATTGAATATATATATGACAACTATGGTATATATACCGTAATAAATCACTCATTCGGACGCTATGGACTTACTGTAAACAATAACTGGGTTACACAAACTAACTATGGAGATGCTGCATCAAAGAGCGTAATACTTGCCGAAATAGAAGAGCTTGTAGAAACGTACAAAAACACAAGAGGATTGCTGATGTATCTACTCGGAAACGAAAACAACTACGGTCTGTTTTGGGAAGGTGCAGAAACAGAGGATATTCCTTCTCTAGAAAAAGACGTAGACCTAAAGGCAAAGGATTTATACCAACTTTTCAATAAAGCTACATTGGTTATAAAAAGCATAGATAATAAACATCCCGTGGCCATTTGTAATGGAGATCTAGGTTATCTTGACCTCATAGTTTATGAATGCCCAGATATAGACGTTCTTGGCATAAACATCTATCGAGGTATCTCATTTGGCGATGCTTTTGAAGTAACAAAAAAGAAATCCAATAAACCTGTGATGTTTACTGAGTTTGGTGCAGATGCCTTTAACAGCGTAACTAACCAAGAAGACCAATATTCGCATGCTGAGTATCTACTAAATAATTGGAAAGAGATATACCTCAACTCGGCTGGCCCACAGAGAACCGGAAACTGTATAGGCGGATTTACCTTTCAGTTTAGTGATGGCTGGTGGAAAAAAGGACAAACTGTAAATCTCAATATACACGATAGTACCGCCTCTTGGACAAATGGAGGATATAGTTATGACTTTGTAAAGGGCGAAAAAAATATGAGCGAAGAATGGTTTGGTGTTTGTACAAAGGGAAAGACAATGGCAAATGGCACTTACTCCCTCTACCCAAGAGCAGCTTACTACATATTGCAAGAAGTACATAAAATAAATCCATACCAACAGGATAAAACTAAAGACGATCTTAAACTAGAATTCTCTAAAATAGGACTTAATGACGCTATGGAGAAGGCAAAGAAGGTTGTGAATACATCAAACTAAAACAAAAAGAATACTATACTATATGGCTAAACAAGGTGGGGAGATGAAGGAAGTAAATAAATTAGCAGCCGCTGACATTAAAAGACTAAAAATAGAAGGCGAAAACTTCTATTGCATATCAAATTACGATGACATGCGTCCATTTTTTATGAGCATAGTAAGTGACTCACATCACTGGATGTTTATATCTAGCAATGGAGCACTCAGTGCAGGGCGTAAAAATTCCGAATACCCACTATTCCCATATTACACTGCCGATAAGATTACCGAGTCCTCCGATACTACAGGAAGCAAATCTATATTTCAAATTCATCAGGAAGGCAAAACAAAGGTTTGGGAACCATTCTCTGAACGTAATGCTGGTTTATATAATACTACTCGAAACCTGTACAAAAATGCGATTGGTAATAAAATAATTTTTGAAGAAATCAATCACAATTTTGGGCTCATATTTAGATATGAGTGGAACTCTAGTAACATATACGGATTTGTACGCAAATCTTCTTTAGAGAATACGAGTGGCAAAGAATTAAATATCACATTACTAGACGGCATACAAAACATAATGCCAGATGGTGTGAGTAGTGACCTACAAAATTCTACCAGTAATCTAGTAGACGCATACAAGCGTAACGAGTTAGATGTAAACTCTGGAATGGGCATCTATGCTCTAAGTGCTATCATAGTAGATAAAGCAGAACCAAGTGAGGCACTCAAAGCAAATGTGGCTTGGTCACTTGGCCTAGAAAATCCAACCCACTTGGTGTCTTCTCTTCAATTAAATAACTTTAGAAAAGGGCAAAAAACCTCACAAGAAGAGGACATAAAAGCAGAAAAAGGTGCCTATTTCCTTAGTAGTTCCATAGAGCTAGCTCCTCTCTCCAAAACAGAATGGACCATAGTAGCAGATGTAAACCAGAGCCAGTCTGATGTTGTTTCTCTCATAGACTATATCCATAATCAGAAGGACCTAAAATCTCTAATAGACCAAGATATTAAACTAGGTTCTAAGCTTTTGATAGAACTTAACTCATCTTCTGATGGTATGCAGCTCTCTGCAGATGTATTTCGAGATACGCGTCACTTTGCTAATACATTATTCAATATAATGCGTGGAGGTATTTTTGATTTCAATTACCAAATAGAAAAATGGGATTTGAGTAATTACCTAGCCGCAGCTAATAAAAAAGTATACGCCAACCATAAGAGTCTTCTAGATGGTTTAGATGACATATTCACCTCATTTGACCTTAAAAAAATAGCAAATCAAATCTCAGATAAGGACTTTAAAAGACTGTGTACAGAGTACATGCCCCTGAAATTCAGTAGAAGACACGGTGATCCAAGTAGACCTTGGAACAAGTTCTCTATTAATACAAGAAGCGAAATAGATGGCTCTAAAATATTAGATTATGAAGGAAACTGGAGAGATATCTTTCAAAACTGGGAAGCACTAGCCCTCTCCTACCCTGCTTTTACGGAGAGTATGATTCACAAGTTTCTAAATGCCACTACTTTCGAAGGCTATAATCCATATAGAGTGACCAAAGGGGGTTTTGACTGGGAAACGGTAGAACCAGATAATCCGTGGTCGTATATTGGCTATTGGGGCGATCATCAAATCATCTACTTACTCAAGTTACTAGAGCTTAATGAGAAATACTTCCCAGCTCAGCTAAGTAAAAGTTTCAATAAAGATGCCTTCGTATATGCCAACGTACCTTATAAGATAAAAAGCTACAAAGACATCCTAAAAAATGCAAAAGATACTATTCAGTTTGATGAAGAGCTCGATGCAAAAATTAGAAAAAACAGAGAAATACTGGGTTCTGACGCATCACTACTCATAGATGAGCACGATGACATTTACTCCGTAAATTTCGTAGAGAAAATACTAGCTACGGTATTAGCTAAACTATCCAATTTCATACCAGAAGGTGGTATCTGGATGAATACGCAACGCCCAGAATGGAACGATGCTAATAACGCATTAGTAGGCAATGGCGTGTCGATGGTTACACTGTACTACCTCCGTAGATTTTTAATCTTCTTTGATAAACAGATAACGGATACTGAAGAGGAAAGAGTAGAACTATCGAACGAGCTAATTGTCTTTTTCAAAAAGATACAATCCACTTTTGAGGATAATAAACACGTTTTAGAAGATTCCATAAACGATGCTCAACGAAAGGAGATAATGGATGGCCTAGGACAAGCAGGAAGTGACTACCGAGAGCATATCTACAAGCAGGCCTTTTGGGGGGTAAAAAGGACAGTCTCTTATCGACGTATAAGAAGCTTTATAAAGTTAAGTCTCAAGTTTATAGAGCATACAATAAAAGCAAACAAGCGTGAGGATAAGCTGTACCATGCATATAACCTGATGACTGTAGAGAACGACAAGGAAGTGTCTATCTCGTATCTAAGTGAAATGCTAGAAGGTCAAGTGGCGGTGCTTAGCTCTGGTTATCTATCTCCAAAGAAAGCATTAAAGCTTTTGGATAGCATGAAGAAAAGTGCTCTTTTTCGTCCAGATCAATACAGTTACTTACTTTACCCAAACAAGCAACTACCTAAGTTCTTAGAGAAAAACAATATCCCAAAAGCAACTATCATTGGCTCTAAACTCATCAGTACTATGTTAGCTGATGGCAACAAATCGTTAGTTGACCAAGATGTGAAAGGAGAGTATCATTTCAATGGTAACTTCAAGAACGCTGCAGACTTAAATAAGGCTCTTGAGGATATGAGTGTTTCAAAGTATTCAAAACTTATAGCCCAAGAAAAAACGGCAGTGCTAAATATCTTCGAAGAAATATTTAAGCATAAAGCATTTACAGGAAGATCTGGCACATTCTACGGGTATGAAGGTTTAGGATCTATATATTGGCATATGGTTTCTAAGCTTCAACTTGCAGTACAAGAAATTTGCTTTAATGCCGTAGATAGAGAAGAATCTGATGAAATTATCGGCAGGTTACTAGAGCATTATTACGAAATAAATGCAGGTATAGGGGTACATAAGTCGCCGGCACTTTACGGTGCATTCCCTACGGACCCCTATTCGCATACGCCAGGAGGCAAAGGTGCACAGCAGCCAGGCATGACGGGTCAAGTGAAAGAAGACATACTCAGCAGATTTGGCGAGTTAGGCGTTTTAGTAAACAACGGAGAACTATTCTTTAATCCTTGTTTACTACGTAAAGACGAATTCACTGCACAAGCTCGTAATTTCCACTACGTTAATATACATAAGGAACATAAAAAGTTTGCTCCAGAAATCGGTTCACTTTGTTTCACATTCTGCCAAGTGCCTATAGTCTATAGACTAGCCAAAGAAAGCAAAATGGAAATAACGAAAAACGATGGTAGTATGACACCCTATAATTCGCTTCATATAGATGCAGAAAATAGTGCTCATATCTTTAATAGAACTGGGGAAGTAGTGCAAATTACAGTACACATAGATGAGTCTATATTAAAGTAAAATAGAGATGAAAATGAGTAATCTATATCGCTTAATACTGCTCATTGGCATCATACAAACAACTGCTTGTAGAAATATAAAAAGTATAAGACTAACACATGCAGAGCTCGATATAGAACAAAAAGTAGAAACCCTACTTGCCCAAATGACCTTAGAAGAAAAGATAGGTCAGATGACGCAGGTACGTCACTTCTGGGATATAGGAAAAGGGGATATTGCTACGAAATTCATCGGCTCTGTAATACATACCGAAGGACCACTACCCGGCGTAGATGCAAAAGCTTGGCAAGCTAAATTTAGAATACTTCAAGAAGAAGCACTTTCCACTAGACTCGGTATACCGGTGCTTTTTGGTGTAGACGCAGTACACGGACAAAATACATATAACGGTGCTACTATTTTTCCGCATAACATAGGAATGGGAGCTACTCACAATCCTACACTTGTAAAACGAGCAGCTGAAATTACCGCTTTAGAGTCGCAAGCATGTGGTTTCAATTGGGTCTTTTCTCCCTGTGTTGCTATCCCTTTTAATGAAAAATGGGGTCGTTTCTACGAAGCGTATTCTGAGGATAAAACAATTACCAGCTCACTCACTAGAGCCGCTATCGATGGGCTACAAGGAAAACTGTCGAGTAAAAATACTGTAATGGCAACTGCAAAGCATTATATAGGTGATGGTGCTACAGATCATGGTAAAGAAGGAGGAGTAACTTCATTAGAAATCGCAGAACTCAAACAAATACTAGTACCCTATCAAGTTGCGGTGAAAGAAGGTGTAGGAGCTATAATGGTTTCTTTCAATACGATAGACGGTATAGCCATGCATGCTCACAAAGATTGGATCACGGATACACTCAAAAGTTCTTTAGGCTTTACGGGTATGGTCATATCAGACTGGAAAGGATATACTAGATTTGGGCAAGAAAAAATTATTAATGCAGGCGTAGATATGGTGATGGCAGTGGACGGAGATTTAGACTTTTTTCAAAGCGATTTAAAGAATTCCGTAGATAGTGGTATTGTCTCTATCTTGCGGATAGATGACGCCGTAAGAAGAATATTACGACAAAAGATGAGACTAGGCTTATTTGAAAAACCATTTCCAAACCCTGAATTTATAAATGAAATTGGTAGCCAGAAACATCGCGAAGTTGCCAAGCAAGCAGTGAGAGAATCTTTAGTTTTATTGAAAAATGACGACATTCTCCCCCTTAGTAAGGATGCCCAAAAAATAATAGTAGTAGGCGAACATGCCAATAATACAGGGCTGCAGTCTGGCGGGTGGACCATACACTGGCAAGGCACAGATACGAGCTATAAGGGAGGGACCACCATTTTAGATGGCATCAATGCTTTAGCACATGCTGGAGTTATTTATGACAGTTTAGGAACACAAACTCATAAAGATGCAGATGTAGCAGTAATAATAATAGGTGAAACTCCTTATGCAGAGTTCTTTGGCGATATTGACGGGGAGATGAAGCGATACCAATTGAAACTTACACAAGAGCATCAAGACTATATAACTAACTACACCAAACAAGGTGTGAAGGTAGTGGTAGTCCTTATATCTGGCAGACCACTAGTAGTGACAACACAGATAGAACAATCTGATGCATTTGTAGCAGCTTGGCTACCAGGATCTGAAGGTGCAGGAGTAGCAGAAGTGCTTTTTGGCAATTATGATTTCACAGGAAAGCTCCCTCATACCTGGCCTAAATCAAATTCAGATTTTAATGAAAAGTATGGACCTAACTATTGGGATAAGAGTACTACCCCCCTATTTCCTCTGGGCTATGGGCTCCACTATAAAAAGAATAAGAACTAAATGAGAATGCGTAAAATAGAATTAGAACGTAAAACAAAATCATTCCTTTTTTCCAAAGGCGTACGAAAGGCTTTCCTACTGGTGCTCTTTCCTTCATTTTTCTCATCCTGCGGCACATTGCAAACCAAAAACAATAAATTATCACAAATGAATAATCATAAAACAGCCTCCGAAATACTTGGTAATCCTAAGTATTTGGCAATAAGCTATGGAGGATACCGAGAGATAAGTAGGGATATACAACCTACCATTCCTCAGCTAAAAAACGATATGAAAATATTAGCGGCTATGGGTATAAAAGTTTTGCGAACCTATAACACTCATTACAAACAAGCTGCCAATTTACTCCAAGCAATAAGTGAGCTAAAAGCCGAGGATACGAACTTCGAAATGCATGTTATGCTAGGTGTATGGATAGATTGCCAAAATGCTTGGAGAGATACATCCCCAAACCATGATGCAGAAGACGAAGAGGCCAATGCATCCGAGATACAACGAGCAGTAGACCTTGCTAATAAGCATCCTGATATTGTGAAAATAATAGCCGTTGGAAATGAGGCTATGGTAAAATGGGCCGCAAGCTATTTTGTACAACCTAATGTGATACTAAAATGGGTAAACCACTTGCAACAGCTTAAAAAAATAGGCAAACTAGATAAAGATCTATGGATTACCAGTTCAGACAACTTTGCCTCTTGGGGCGGAGGAGATCCACTATATCACTGTGAAGATTTAAAGAAACTGATAAAAGCGGTAGATTACGTCTCATTACACACCTATCCTATGCACGACACTCACTACCATCCAGTATTTTGGGGCACGGATAAAGAAGAGGTAAGCTTGAGCAAAAAGGAAATTATAGAGCTAGCAATGCAGAGATCTATAGCTTATGCTAAGGGGCAGTATGATAGCTCTGTAAAATATATACATAGCATAGACAGCACCAAAAAGATACATATAGGAGAATCTGGCTGGTCAAGTGCCTCTGCCGGCTTATATGGGGCCAATGGCTCTAAGGCGTGTGATGAATACAAAGAAGGACTCTACTATAAATTGATGCGGGATTGGACAAATACAGCAGACATTACATGTTTCTACTTCCAAGCTTTCAATGAAAAATGGAAAGATGCACAAAATCCAGGTGGTTCAGAAAATCACTTTGGGCTCTTTAAAATAAATGGAGAAGCTAAATATGCAATTTGGGATTTTGTAGACCAAAAAACTTTTGATGGCTTAACCCGAAATGGAAATCCTATTATAAAAACATACGAAGGCAACTTAGATTCTTTGCTAAGAGATGTAGAACTACCTCCTGTAAAACAGTTAAACTAAGAGTGAAGAGCCCAACTATATATTCACTGAGTTTTATAATTATGCTAATGGCTTGCCATACGGAAAAACAACTAGACGTCTTGCTATACGAAACCTCTGCTTCTGGAGCTAAACTAGAGCAAAGAACAAAATTTACAACTGGTGAATCAGCTGCAGTACTTCGTATTTTACCAGAAGAAAAATTCCAAACCATCACAGGTTTTGGCGGCTCATTTACTGAGTCCACTGCACATTTGCTTTCCAAACTAAGTCCTGCTAAACGCAAAGAAGTGATAGATGCATACTTTGGTGATAGCGGTGCTAAATATTCACTGACACGTACACATATGAACTCGTGCGATTTCTCACTGAGTCAATACTCCTATGCTCCCATAGCAGGTGATACACTCTTAGAACACTTCTCCGTAGAAGAAGATAAGGATGATATTATCCCGATGATACAGGATGCTATGGCCGCTTCTACAGATGGGTTCAAAATCATAAGCTCACCATGGACTGCTCCACCTTGGATGAAGGATAACAAACAGTATGTGGGCGGCAAACTCTTGCCAAAATACTACGACACTTGGGCTCTTTTCTTCTCTAAGTATGTAACAGCTTACCAAAAAGAGGGAATAGATATTTGGGGAATTACTATAGAAAATGAACCTTTGGGGAATGGCAACAACTGGGAAAGCATGCACTACACGCCCGAAGAGATGAACGACTTTGTGATACATCACCTTGGGCCTAAACTAGAGGCAGACGAACACGATATAAAAATACTAGGCTACGATCAGAACAGAGGAGATGAGCTGAAAGAATGGATAGATGTAATGTATACAAATGTAGAGTCGACTAGATACTTCGCTGGCACAGCCGTACATTGGTACAATAGTACCTATGACTATTTTGGAGAATCATTACAATACGCTCATAATGCTGCACCCGATAAGTATATTATAAACTCGGAAGCATGTGTGGATTCTGAGGTACCAAAGTGGCAAGATGACAAGTGGTACTGGAGTAAAGAAGCTACAGACTGGGGATGGGACTGGGCACCCGAAGAAACCAAACACCTTCACCCAAAGTATGCTCCTGTAAATCGCTATGCGAGAGATATCATAGGATGCCTCAATAACTGGGTAGACGGATGGATAGATTGGAATATGGTACTCGATAAACAAGGAGGTCCTAACTGGTTTAAAAACTGGTGTGTAGCACCTGTAATAGTAGACCTAAAAACGGATGAAGTGTACTATACTCCTATCTATTACACACTGGCACATTTCAGCAAGTTCATACGCCCAGGAGCTGTGAGAATAGGACTAGAAATAAAGGATACATCGCTACAAGCTACTGCTGCACAGAATCCAGATGGTAGTATAGCCGTAGTAGTTTTTAATGAAGGTAATACCCCCAAACACTATTCCGTAAATTTGGACGGAAGCAGTAAGTCTATTTCCATAGAACCACAAGCTATACAAACCCTTGTAATTCATCACTAACAACTAGAAACCAAAGAAATATGAGCAATACCGCAGCAAAATCAAACCGAGTGCCTTTAGGTCAGAAAATGGCCTTTGGGTCAGGCCATTTAGTACTTAACCTTTTACCCGGATCATTGGGCATTTTCATGTTCTTTTTACTTACCGCCTTTGGTATGGATCCATTTCTAGCAGGTTTATTGGGAGGGATTCCACGCATTTTCGATGCCATTACAGACCCTATTATGGGATTTATAACCGACAATACTAAGTCAAAATGGGGCCGGAGAAGACCCTATATTTTTGTTGGTGCCATACTTAGCGGGATACTTTTTGCAGTCCTTTGGCAATTAGACAGCCAAAATACTCAGAACTATAATTTTTGGTATTTTCTAATACTATCATTAGTGTTTATGCTAGGAAACACCATTTACGCTACCCCTTTAGTAGGTCTAGGTTATGAAATGAGCTCCGACTATAACGAAAGAACACGTCTTATGGCTTTTGCTAATATAATAGGGCAAGTAGCTTGGATGATTGTACCTTGGTTCTGGGTAATTATTGCATCTCCTGACATATTCCCAGTAGCAGCAGAAGAGTTAAGCAAAATAACAGCATTAGGTTTGGGCGAACAAGAAACAGCAGACCTAACCCGAGAGGCACTTCAAGCTAATGGCGTTAGAAAACTATCGATAATCGTGGGTGCAATTTGCATTGTATTTGGAATTCTACCTGCAGTATTTTGTAGAGGGATAGATGATTCCAATATGGAAAACAGAAAAAAAATTACTTATAACACCATGTTTTCTAACCTAAAAGACTTAGTAAAAGGAATAATTGAAGTTTCTAAGAATAAGCCATTTACCAAACTATGTGGAGCTACCTTTTTAGTATTCAACGGATTTCAGCTTGTAGCCTCATTTAGTTTTTTCATAATCGTGTTTTATATGTATAACGGAGATTATGAGGCGACAGGAAATTGGCCAGCTTGGTTCTCTACTGTCACGGCAATCATGACAGCATTCATAGTAATTCCAATTGTCTCCTATCTCTCTACTAAGATTGGGAAAAAAAATGCATTTATCATTTCTACACTAATTTCTATCGTAGGCTACATACTAAAATGGTGGGCATTTAATCCAGAAAATCCATACATGCTATTTATGCCTATTCCCTTTATGGCATTTGGGTTAGGTGGATTATTTACTCTAATGATGAGTATGACTGCCGATGTCTGTGATTTAGATGAATTAGACAATGGAATGCCCCGTAAAGAAGGAACTTTTGGTGCAATATACTGGTGGATGGTAAAATTTGGACAGGCAATTGCACTCGTACTAGGAGGCTTAGTTCTTAAAATAGTTGGTTTTGACTCTGATGCAGCTACGCAAACTGCAGAGGCAATGACCAACTTACGTATTGCAGATATTACTATACCCGCAGTTACCGCTGCCTTGGCCATCTGGGTAATGTGGAACTATGACTTCACTGAAGATAAAGCTCAAGAAATTAAAAACGAATTAATAAATAGAAGAGGAGAACTCTAAAGAATAATCATGTCTAAACGTCAAGAAAAATTAATGTCGCTAGTAGCGGCAAAAGGCATCAGAAGTACTCTGGGTAACTATGATATAGGAGCCAAAGAGTTACTAAATGAAGGAATGCACGGAATTTGCTTTAGCCTTTTTGAAGAAGGGCAAAAACCAGGAGACCCCATTACAGAAACGCAAATAAGACGTAGGCTAGAAATTTTAAAACCCTATACCCAATGGATTAGAACTTTCTCGTGCTCAGAAGGCAATGAGCTCATTCCGCCATTGGCCAAAGAATATGGTATAAAAACTCTCGTAGGAGCTTGGCTCAGCGATGATAAGGAAACCAATGCAGCGGAAATAGCAGGTCTCATAACCTTGACCAAACAAGGCTATGTAGACATAGCTGCTGTAGGCAATGAAGTGCTCTACAGAAAAGAATTAACTGAAGCTGAGTTACTTGATTACATAAACCAAGTAAAGCAGCAAATACCGGGTACGCCCGTAGGATATGTAGATGCCTATTATGAGTTTACAGACAGGCCAGATATAACAGAGGCTTGCGATGTAATATTAGCCAATTGCTATCCATACTGGGAAGGATGCCATATCGACTACTCGTTCTTATACATGAAGGAGATGTACTTACAAGCCGTATCTGCTGCAAAAGGAAAAAAAGTGATCATCACCGAAACTGGTTGGCCAAGTGAAGGTGGAGCATTTGAAGGATCTGAAGCCTCTATGCCCAACTTCCTACAATACTTTGCCAACGTACAACAATGGGCTCAAAATGAGGACGTAGAACTTTTCTACTTCTCATCCTTTGATGAATCTTGGAAAACAGGAGACGAAGGAGATGTAGGAGCTTATTGGGGACTTTGGGATAAGGATGAGGAATTGAAGTTTTAGGGACGATAGTCTAAAGCCTCAAAAGCCACTCCACTTACACCCTCTAGCTCAACCAAAGCAGGAACCAGTGCTCCTGGCAAAACAGCCTCTACAGGATTTGGAGCATCTTGACTACCCAAATCTGTACGCAGCCATCCGGGATCTAAGGCATTTATCTTCACATTGGTACCCGCATATTTAGAGGCTAGATCTTCGGTTAGTTTTAATACTGCCCATTTAGATGCACCATAGGGTGCTAGCTCTGGTATTTCTTTTATTCCAGAGATTAAGTTGATTACTCTACCAAAACCTCTTTCTTCCATTTTAGGAACGAACGCACCACACAGCATATACATAGAAAAAACATTCGTTTTCATGCTCACCATCCAACTCTCCCAACTGTGCTGCCAGATATCACTCTGATAAGGAACCATCATACCTGCATTATTATATAGTATATCGATATCTAGTTGCAGAGCATTGACTTGGCTTATCACCTTATTAACGCTGGTTTCATCCGACAGCTCTCCGTATACAGAGTATACAGAAATAGGATATTCCTTAAGAAGCTGTATCGTACCGGCACATCCATTTTCTGTTCTACTATGCACGATTACGTTGCATCCTTTCTGAGCTAAGCCCATAGCAATCTGCTGGCCTACGCCTCTACTAGATCCAGTAACTAGGGCATTTTTTCCTTGAATATCTATCATAAATTTATTGTGTTAGAAAATCATAAAAATAAAATTATCTGCTAGCCTTTTACCGTGATATCAAATGCGAAACCTTCTTTTCGAAGTTCTTTGTATCGCTTCTCGTCAAATTGGAAGAGCTTAGCTGGCCTGTGAGGCACATTGGCTTGCAACTCATCTAACTGTATTAATAAGTCCATACTTAAGATTTTCTTTCTGAAATTAGGCTTATCAAATTTAACCCCCAATAATGCCTCATACAAAGCATGTAACTCCAGTAATGTGAATTTATTAGGTAACAGTTCAAAACCCACAGGTCTATACCTTACTCTTCTTTGCAGTGTGCGTACCCCTTTAGTTAATATCTTTTCGTGATCAAACGCTAGCTCAGGTAAATCATCGATGTCAAACCATTTTGTACTTTTAGCCCACGAAGACGCAACAGGCTCATAATTATCACTCTTTACTAAAGAATAATAAGCAACTGTAGCTACTCTGCCGGCCGGATGCCTACTTACACTACCAAAAGTAAAAAACTGTTCCATAAAAATATTCTTTAATCCAGTAAGTTTGGTAAGAATAGAAGTAGCAGAAATACGCAAATCTTCTTCAATGTTAACGAGGTCTCCAGGAAGAGCCCAGCTACCTTTATAAGGTTCAGCATCTCTTTCTATTAATAAAACCCGAACTCTCTCTTCATGATAGCCGAAAACGACACAATCTACGGATAATCCAAACTTAAAAAATTCCTGAAAGGGAATATTGTTTTCTGAAAGATAAAACTTATTGATTTCGTTCATCGTATAATTTTCAAAGGTACAATATCAAATTTAAAGAAAATATTACTTATAGTATTTTTTACTTTAAGTTTTTTTTACTTAATTTGATGGAACTTAAATAAAAACAAAATGAAAAAAATCTTTACTTTAATTTTATTCGCAATTTCTATTTTAGGATTTGCACAAAATGACATCACCTTCAAGGTAGACATGAACCAATACGGTGGGTCTACTGCTCCCGGCGTATTTGTAAATGGCAACTTCACTACAAACGGTGGCGAATGGTGTGGATCTTGCAATCCAATGACAGATGCAAACAATGACGGTATTTGGGAAGCTACAATAGCTATAACTAATACTGCGATCGACTTCAAATTCACAGTAGATGGGTGGAATGCTCAAGAAGAATTTGCAGGTGGCGAGGCTTGTACTAGAACAGATGGTGGATATACTAACAGACATATTGCCTCAATTACATCTGATATGGTACTAGACACTGTATGTTATAATTCATGCACTGCTTGTATGCCATTACCTCCTCAAGACCCTACGATGGGAGCTGCTGCTCCGATGTATCCTGACACTAGCGTAGTGTCTCTATTTAGCGATGTATATACAGATGTTACAGTAGATACTTGGAGAACAGGTTGGTCTGCTGCAGATTTTAGCTCTACTAGTATAGATGGAGATTCTATGCACTTGTACAACAATCTCGATTTTGTTGGGATAGAAACTTTAGGAACTAATTCTCTTGATGTTACTGATATGGACCACATCAATTTAGATATTTGGACACCTAATGCGACAACTTTTAGAATCAAATTAGTAAACTTTGGTCCAGGCGGGAATTCTGAGCACGAAATTGCTTTTGAAAACCCAACTACAGGAACTTGGGTAAATTATCATATAGCTCTTGATAACTTTATTAATCTTAATGGTAGAGCAGACATCTCTCAACTTATATTCTCTGCATTACCCGTTAGAGGTGCCAGAGTATATGTAGACAACGTATTTTACAGTAAAGGTGAAGTTCCAGTAGCAGAGCCTATGACAGCAGCGGCAGATCCAACAGATGCACAAGCAGACGTTATCTCACTTTTTAGTGGTGTATATACTAACGTAACTGTAAATACATGGAGAACAGATTGGTCTAATGCTACACTAGAAGATGTGCAGGTAGACGGAAATGACGTTAAAAAATATACTATGTTAGATTTCGTAGGTATAGAAACTACTGGTGACAATAGTATAGATGCTAGTAGTATGGAACACATCTCTTTTGATGCCTGGACACCTAATGCTACGACATACAGAATTAAGCTTGTAGACTTCGGTGCAGACAATGGATATGGCGGTGGAGATGACTCTGAGCACGAAATAGCTTTCGACATGCCTGCTACTGAAACTTGGACTAATCATAAAATAGCTCTTGCTGATATGACTAACCTTACTGCTACTTCTAATATTTCTCAAATTATATTCTCTGCATTGCCTACCGCTGGAGTAACGCTATACTTAGATAATATATACTTCAGCCAGCCTGAAAGCAATAATGTGAAGGAAGAAGTATTTAGTACTTTTAATGTATATCCTAATCCGGCTACTAACGTTATCAACATTGACTTATCTACTAAGACCGGAATAATCTACTCCTTTCAGATTACTAATATAAATGGCCAGACTGTAGCTTCTCATGAGGTAAACAGCTCTGTTGTATCTCAAGCAGTAAATATCACAAACCTAACTGCAGGTGTATACTTTATCAAAGTAAATGCTGAGCAAGGTGTATTCACTCAAAGAGTTATAGTAAAGTAAGTTTACTATAAAAGACTAATCACTAGAATAGGGTTTCAGAGACTTCTGAAACCCTATTTTTTTAAACAAAAATTATAATTTTTTAAACGATATGAAAAAAATACAAATACTCGGATTTGCTTTACTCATTTGCAGTACCACATTCGCTCAAAACGTTCCTATAGATTTCGAAGAAGGAGGAAATGGAGCAGACTGGACATGGACAACATTCGAAAACACAGATAATCCACCTCTAGAAATCATAGAGAATCCTTTCAAAACAGGCATTAATACTAGCAACACCATAGCTAAATTTACAGCTAGAGTAGATGGCAATCCTTGGGCTGGCTGTGAATCCCTTCATGGCTCAGGCATAGGCGATTATACAATTGATGCAAATAACTCTACTATTACTATTATGGTATACAAATCTGTAAAAAGTGATGTAGGTATCAAATTGGCAACCTCTTCCGGATGGTCTAAAGGTGAACTTAAAGTAGCTAACACTCTGATTAATGAATGGGAAGAACTAACCTTCGATTTTTCTAAAGTTGATCACGAAAATATGACGTACGATCAGATGGTCATCTTTATGGATTTCAATGCAAGAAGTGAGGAAACCGTAAATTACTTTGATAATCTTACTATAGGTGGCAGAACATTGAGTATAGATAAGCTAGATGCGAGTGCTATTACTATTTTCCCTAATCCAGCAACTGAGTTCATTTATATCAATACAAACAACTCTACAAACGTTGTATCTAAACTTGTACTATCTCAACTAGATGGTACGGTAGTTTTAGAGCAAAATGAAACGTTAAATAAAATGGATGTTTCTGCACTTGCTAAAGGCATGTACCTTTTACAAACGTATACTGCAGAGGGTATACTTACCAAAAAGGTGACTATACTGTAGTATTCTTTTACAATAATGACTTTCTAAAAATGCTCTTGGTATCCAAGGGCATTTTTTTATTGTAAAAAAAGCAAGCTACTATCTCCGTAGCTCAAAAATCGAAAATCATGCTGCAATGCTTCTGTATAAATATCTTTCCAGCTATCGCCCACTACACTCGCTATAAGCATTAGCAATGTACTCTCAGGCAAATGAAAGTTAGTAATAAGTGCAGTTACGCTACGTGGTACATAATGTGGCAAAATCATAATCTCAGTACTCGCTTGCAGTGTTATGATACCGGCATCATTCATGTACCTTTTTATGTGCTCTAAGGACTCTTCGTAAGACAGAGTAGACGTAACCTGATACGGTTCCATTTTATTGACTATGAGGCCCTTGTTATTATTTGCAAGTTGCACGCCTATCCAATATAGACTTTCTAGCACGCGAATTGAGGTAGTACCCACCGCCACTCTTACCTCATTGTTTAGTATTTGATTTAAAGCGTTTAGCGTTACCTCAAAATACTCTCTGTGCATTTCGTGATCTTCTACATTATCTGTTTTTACAGGCAAAAATGTGCCTGCTCCTACATGCAGCGTTAGCTCAGAGGTCTCTATACCTTTTTGAGATAACGAATCAAATACTGCTGGAGTAAAATGCAATCCTGCGGTTGGTGCAGCCACAGAGCCCGCATTTTTTGCAAAAACAGTTTGATAAGTTAAAGCGTCATTAGCTTCCGTAGCCCTATTAAGATACGGTGGCAGAGGTAATTCTCCTATACTATCCAATAGGTCACTAAATGACTCTTTATTTGACCACGAAAGCTCAACTATTCTCTCCCCTCTATCTATCAGCTTAGCAATTATAATCTCAGGATTATTAGCCAAATAGATTACCTCGTCATCCTTCCACTTCTTAGAGTTTCCTATAATACACTTCCACATGCAAGCACTCGTACTATTAAAAGACTCTTCATAGCTACCTGGACTATAAGGCTCAAGTAATAGAATCTCGATAGTAGCACCACTTACTCTTTTAAAATAAAGTCGAGCAGGAATCACCTTAGCATTATTCATTACCAATAAGCTATTAGCCGGCAAATATTCTTTTATATTCTTAAAGCTATCATATTCATTCTTGCCATCTCTATAGACCAATAGTTTAGAGTCATCTCTATTATTTAGTGGATACTTCGCTATATTGGCTTCAGGAAGATCAAAGTTAAAGTCAGATTTTTTAATCATTTAATATATTGTCTGATATCTCTTGCCAGGCAAAGTAGTAATACAATTTTTCATCTCTAATTCTAGTAACGTCATAGCTAGCATACTCGATGTAAATCCAGAGTTTGCCATCAGCTGATCTATTCCCATCTCTTTATTATCTCGTATTAAATCCACTAGTCTTTGCTCATTATCCGTTAGTTCTATAAATAATTGCTTTTGCGTATTTCGTTCCATTTTCACATCCCAGTTGAGCAGCTTTACAAGGTCATTTACATTTTCTATTAGATTAGCCTTGTGGCTTTTAATTAGATAATTACACCCTGCAGAATATTTCTCTCCTATAGACCCTGGCACTGCTAGCACATCTCTATTGTATTGATTTGCTAGTTCTGCGGTGATGAGAGAGCCGCCACTAGCTGCAGACTCCACTACTATCACAGCGTCTACCATACCCGCTACTATTCTATTTCGCATGGGAAAATGCTCCCTATCCGGATTAGTGCCAGATGTATATTCTGATATTACCGCTCCATTATTAGCTAGCATTTCAGTAGCAATGTTAGAATGGATGGCAGGATATATTTTATCCATTCCGTGAGCCACTACACCAAAGGTATCTAGACCATTTTTAAGGCACTGCTTGTGTGCCCAAATATCAACTCCATACGCAAGTCCACTTACCACTGTAGGATTGTAAGGTACTAGATCTTCTAATAGCTGATTTATAAACTGCTTCCCATACTCCGTCATTTTTCGAGTACCCACTATGGCTATACATTTCTCTGGCGACAAATTTGCATTTCCCTTCGTGTATAATAGAATGGGGCAATCTGGCACATTTCTAAGTCTCATAGGATACCTTTTGTCTAGAAAAAATAGAGGCACAATGCCATTTCTTTCTATAAACTTCACTTCTTTCTCTGCTGCCTCAAAATCTTTGGATCCTTTGATATTATTTGCTAAAATAGAACCTACACCAGGCACTTTTCTGAGAAAGGTTGTAGATTTTTGAAACACAGCCTCTACTCCGCCACAATAACCTATTAGGTTTTTGGCAAGTACACTTCCTATACCAGGAATCTTAGTGAGAGCTATTTGATAGACTATATCTTTATCCACGCTTGATTAGCGAAAATATACTTACCAATGAGAAAACAGTATATTATTTGTCATTTAACGTATTTGAATTTCTATTGAGAACTCCTATGAGTTCATCATACCCATAGAATACATTTTTATGATATACTAAAATGGTATAATCGTTTTCTGTTTCTTGATGATTTCCCTCGGTAAAAGTATAATCTATGTTGCCGTCTTTATCTTTGAGTACGTAATGATAGTTATAGTAACTTTGCTTAAGGAGAGCAGATACTCCGTACATTTCATAATCTGGCCAATACTTCATTTTAAACTCTTCTTTGAGCTGCCAGTCGGATAATTCGCCGTACACATATACATCACCAAAATCTGCCAAACTTTTGCTCTTTAAATAAAAATGAATCATAGCGTAGTCTCCATCCTCTACTATGTTTACTCCATCAGCATTTACTATATTTCTCTTCCCATTATAATCTAGCCATCGCAGATAGCCCAAATGATAGCGAGTTTCGTCTGGCCTGAGCACTGCATTTTGAACGCTATCCGTATATTTCTCAACTACTTGACTACTAAATGTACGTAGTGATCTAATATCAAAAAAGCGAAACTCATTGGTGCCTGGAAACAGATTTTTGTCTTCATAGTTAAAAGATAGCTTATTACTATTTACAAATAGAGGCTTTAGATTGTATATGGCATTATTCCAGCTATTATTCTGAAGAATAGTCACATTTACATCTAAGAATGGGTTAGGTATCTGAAAACCTTCATAATCTACAGTGAAGTCTATCTCCTGATGTGTGTATCGAAATTTCGCATTAGTAGCACTTTTTATAGTTGCTTCTATCTTAGTCTGATTATCTAGTACCATAAACCTTCTGGTAAGCACTAAATCTGTCTCATCAAAATTTCGGAATACCTTAAGTATATAGTTCCCGGACTTAGTAAGTCCCATGCCTGGTTTAGGAAAATTAAGAGCATAGTGTGTATACTTTTGATAGGTATTGGTAGAAAAAGAAATAGAAGTAATCTCACCCATTAGATTACCAGATATGTACTCCATCTGCTGCAGTTCAGACGCTTCCCAGTTTCTATTGCAATGCACAAATGTGTAATTGAAAAACTCATTATTAGCAGAGAAAATATCAAAAGAAAGCTTGAGCCGCTCTCCTGAGTTTAGTGAAATTATGGGAGATGGGTCATATATACTTATATCTTTCTGAAGTAAAACCGTTTTAACTTTAGAGCTGTAGTTAGTATTATCATATACTATTTTTTGTGCGAAAGAAACTCCAAATACAAAACAGCATATAAGAGTAAATATTTTGTGAATCATCTATATGTATATTTCAAATTTAAGGCCAAAATAAACCTACTCACTCATAAAACTAAGATTTCACATAAAAAGTACTTCCAGCTCAATATTCATCGTACATGGTATTACTGAGTAAATAATGTATTGGCCCGTTTCATAGCAGTAGCTATCTCCAAAAATAACCAGGTAGAACTATGCACTGTTTCAACTGAACATAGAGAGGAAGGCATTGGCCGAAAACTAGGGACACATGTACTACAATCCATTTGCTCACATACTTTTCAAAGGATTCATATCAACTTACAAGGTGACAATACCAAGGCAAAAAATATATACGAAAGCTGGCACATCTATCCCTTATGGAAATAGTTACTTCCCTTTAGCTAAGTCCCATATCTTATCCATTTCGGCCAGGGTCATTTCTTCCATTCTCTTCCCATTATCCTTCGCATATTGCTCTATGGTTTCAAATCTATATTTGAATTTTTTATTTGTCTTCTCTAGGGCATCATCTGGGTTTATTTTAAGCCATCTAGCATAGTTTACCAAGCTAAAAAGCAAGTCGCCAAACTCCTCTTCTTTTTCTACCCCTTCAGCCTCTTTGAACTCCTGAAGCTCTTCTTCCACCTTTTCCCATACATCATCTTTGCTAGCCCAGTCAAAACCCACTTGAGCCGCCTTATCTTGCATTCGCATAGCTTTTACCAGGCTAGGCATAGAGTTAGGCACACCACCAAGTACAGACTTATTTCCTCCTTCTTTCAGCTTTAGCTGTTCCCAGTTTTGCTTTACTTCTTCCTCATCTTTCACCTCTACATCTGCATAGATATGTGGGTGCCTGTGTACCAATTTATCACATACGGAGTGGAGCACATCCGACACATCAAACTGTCCTTTCTCAGCCCCTAATTTGGAGTAAAAGACCAGATGCAAAAAGAGATCTCCCAGCTCCTTTTTTATCTCTTCGCTATCATTATTTAATATAGCGTCGCTCAGTTCATAGGTTTCTTCTATGGTAAGATGGCGAAGAGTTTCGTTGGTTTGCTTTTTATCCCAAGGGCATTTTTCTCGTAGCTCATCCATAATGGTGAGCAATCTGTCAAAGGCCTCTAAACGCTTGTCCATTTATAAAATATTATTGGACTTCATCAATCCAACAAAAGCTTCTTTATAGTTTTTACCTATTGGTATTTTTACACCATTTACTTCGCACATAGATGTAGAAAATGACTGTACCAGTTTTCTATTTACTATGAATGAGCGATGTACTCTAGTAAACAAGTCTTCTGGCAGTTTTTTCTCCATATTCTTCATAGTTTGCAGAGTCACTATTTTTTTATCAACTAAAAAAATCTTGACATAATCTGCAAAAGCCTCTACGTAGTAAATATCGCTATACGCGAGTTTTATTAGTTTTTGATTTGCCTTTACAAAGATATAATCGCTCTCCAAATCAGTTTCGGCTACATCTGCATTTTGCTTTATTTTATAATATTCTTTTGCCTTATCTACTCCCTTTTCGAATCTATCATAGGCTATTGGCTTTAGCAAATAGTCTATAGCATCTAGCTCAAAACCTTCTACTGCGTGGTCTGGATATGCGGTGGTAAAAATGAAAAGCGGTTTCTTTTCTAGTGATTTCACAAAAGTAAGTCCACTGATTTCTGGCATATTAATATCCAAAAACATGAGATCTACTTTGTGTGTTTTGAGCACTTCACTTGCTTCTGCAGCATTATTACATCTAGCTACTAAGCTAAGTTCTGGGTGCTTATTTACATAAGCTTCAATAATGTCTAATGCTAATGGTTCGTCGTCTACAGCTATACAATTCATACTATTCTATATAAGTTTAATGTTTAATTCTACTTTAAATTCGGGACCATCTTTAGTCACGTCTAATTTATGATTTTTAGGATATAATAAGTTTAGTCTTTTCTTTACATTGATAAGACCTATCCCGCCCTTGTAGTCTTTTGCTTGCGAAACTTCACTACCATTTATGGGTTTACTGTTTGCTATACTAAAGAATAGCTCATCTTTTTCAGCTCTTACATTCAAATGTACGTAGCCCTTGTCTTTATCTTTTCCTAATCCGTGCTTAAAACTGTTTTCTACAAAAGGGATAAGTAGCATAGGAGCAATCTCTTTAGACTCCGTATCGCCTTCTATGTTTATCTCCAGATTCATCCTACTACCGTGCCTTACTTTTTCTAGCTCTAGGTAACTTTTTACGTATTTAAGCTCCTGAGCTAGACTTACTTTTTTTTCGCTACCGTCATACAGCAGATATCGCAATATATCACTCAGTTTTAGAATAAGATCAGGTGTCAAGTCTGATTTCTGAAGTGATAGTGCATAGATACTATTTAAGCTATTGAACAAGAAGTGTGGATTGATTTGCGATTTGAGATATTTAAGCTCAGTCTCTGTATTTATCTTGGCTAGCTCCTTGGCTAGTCGCTCATTTTCGTACCAATGCTTTACCAGTTTCAGACTCATAGTAATAGCCGTAGTATACGTGATAGCCATAGCAGTAGCTAGCAAAAATCGAGGTGATAGCAGACCGCTTTTCCCCTCAGGGTCTATAGTATTCAGTATAGAAAACACCCCCGCATCTATGAGCGTGGCTAGACTAATACTAAGCACTATTGCTATGAAATACTTAATGTACGCCCTCGTTTGCAAAAAGAGTGGAAACAAAAAGTAAATATTGAAATAGCTGACTAATGCATGTATGGCAACTATTACTGTAGAGTTTATAAAAAAATCTGAGCGGGTAACTCCGGGGCTCAATACAAAAACCCAAAAAAGAAAGTAGATGAGCCACAAAAATATGTGGTGCAAGTTGTACTTAGTAAACTGCTTGTACAGTTTAGAATTTACAATAGAAGGTGCATTATCATCCATTACCTATTCCAAAGTTAACGCAAGAAAATAAGATGTAGTACCACAATGGCTCAATGTGGAATAAATTTCTACGAACAATCTACCTTTTAAAGTAGCGTAGCAAGGTGTAGCTCCAGTCTAGTACATTCACCCCAGACTTAAAGTACGTATTGTTATCATTATTAGAAGCTATAGTCTCTGTAATCTGTGTTTTATGTTTAATACCAGAAGAAACTGTTGTAAATGCAACTACATTGAGTACTACTAAAACAAGTAGTACTAAGTTGGATTTTTTTATGGATTTGAGTTTTTTAATCACAAAATTGGTTGATTGAAACCTTTTTATAATGATACGAATATACACAGAAAAAGTTTCACCCCTAAAAACATTAGTCTAGGATACATCGAAGACCTCCATAGAAATAGGAGAACATCACAAATAATTTTACCTTTGTATCTAAATTTAAAAGACATGCAGTTTCTCGTAGTTATTGGAATGATAGTAGCCGTTTTAGGTGTTGCCTTACTGGGCATGGCTATACGTGTAGTACTGGTAAAGGATGGCGAAGTGCGTGGCGGATGTGCTGGCAAAAACCCTATGATGCAAGAAGAAGGTGTAGCCTGTACTATGTGCGGTGCTCTGCCTGCTGAGGAGTGCAAAAGTGAGGATTAAATAATCCTTAATAAGTCTCCCTCAACGTCTCCTGCAAGGGACGTTGAGGTTAAATATACTACTTTTGGTATGTGCCTACTAACAGACTTCAAATTAAAACTAATACTTCGTATTTTGTAACATTTACCTGCTATAGATGGCTGAATCTTATTCATCAGGCAAATGCATATAGCTCTTTCACTACATAGTTTATGTATCTAAAGTCAATAGATGTCAAAGTCTTAGGGTATGTTATTATGCCAAATCATTTTCACGGAATATTCTATATCCCTGACCACTGTGATAAGACTATAAATCAGATCCTTGCTAATGGCAAACGTTTCATAGCGTATGACATAATAAAAGGTCTAGAACAACAACAGAAAGAATCGATACTTCAAGAACTATTTCACAGCACATCTGAGAAGGCCAAAATGAGTGGCAAGAAACATCGTGTATTTAAAACCTCATCTGATATCAAAGAAGTCTTAAGTGTAGAAATGCTAATCACTAAGCTAGAATATATTCACAGAAACCCTTGCCAGGGTAGATGGAGTCTAGCGGGTGACTATACGAAATATCACTATTCTTCAGCTCGCTTTTACGAACTAGAGAAAGCGGATGAGTTACTTACGGATTATAGAGAGGTTTACTGATTGACCACGAGTTAGTTGACAGACTAGCTTTAGTGCTATCTAGCCCACAACGTCCCTTAGCAGGAGACGTTGTGGGAGTTGAGTAAACCATCCATTACTGTCTAATCTTGGAACGCCAATCAACTGTATAGAGTCTTGATGTTTCACCCAACTGCTTATAGTAAAATTGGTTTGATATTGAGGTACTTCTTGTGTAATAACATTAGGGGAATACGTAATGCCGCATTCCTGAGCTTGAGTCTCAAGAATGCCAAAAACTAGCAAAATAACTAAAGAGATGAGTGTTTTTAAATTTTTCATTGTGTTTATGTACTTAGTGGTTATTGTTTAATTGAATATTCTTTAAGATTCCATACCTCACCATTAAAAAGTTCGTATCGGATACGGCCGATATGCTTGGCCCAATAGATTTTTTGAGGATATGCTTCTCCCATTTTAGTTAGATGCTCAAATATCTTTACCTCTGTGTAGTATCTACCTTGTATTTCTAAAGAGTCGTGATAAGCCACATATTTAATTCCGTCGGTATTAGCGTATTGTATAAAAACAGTACCAGTGTCTAACGCATCAAAATATTCTATAGGCTGTAACCCACGTGTATATGGGCCAGCTGAAGTACAGACATTCTCACCCGCACCGTACTTCCATTCTGGGAAGACATAAAATCGATAAAAATCATTTACACCATAACCTAAGATGGAAGATTTTAGCCTATATATATATATATATCATATGTATAATAACGATCATCTAAATCTTGTGGAGATAATCTTGATTCATAAACTTTTAAAGTGTCTAATAAACCTGTATTTTCTTCTTGATGAATCCATCGCGTATCATTCTGGTATACGCAGTAGTCTTTGGTTTCTTGAGATACGGTATAGTGTGGTTTGGTATTCTCTTCTACACAGCTACTTAGGCTTATTGTTGCAAGTATTAAAATACTACTGAATAGAATACTGATTTTTAGAGTTCTTTTTATTTTGGAATTGCAAATCATTTTCAGCAATAAAAAAGGACTTTCATTATCATACAAGTAAAATACCACTCTTCTTCCTATCACTTGATTTTTCATAATTCTAAGTTCAATTAATTGACCCTAAATTGATTTTAAAGTTCCCGAATATAATAATAAAAGAATTGAATTTCATAAAAGTGTTAATATGGATTAATGTTATTTGTTTTTTATATGCAAAAAAACAGTCTATAGATTGAAGCTTTTTGTATCTAAAAAAGATACAAAAAAAAGCCTCCTCCATTCGTGGAGAAGGCTTCTATAAAATTCATTTATACCTACCCCTTCTCCTCATACACCTGCACTATCTCTATACACGTATTGATAGCGGCTTCCATATCTTGTACACTTACATACTCATGCTTACTGTGAATGGCCATTTCTCCTGTAAATAGATTAGGACAAGGTAATCCTATAAATGAGAGTCTAGAACCATCTGTACCACCTCGTACTAGATCTTGCTTTGGTGTTAAGCCTACTCTTTTCATAGCTTCTACAGCATTAGCTTCTATATGAGGATACTTAGCTAGCATCTCACGCATATTTCTATACTGTTCTCTTACAGATGTCTCATATCGAGCTCCTGGAAACTTGGCTATAGTAGCTTCTGCTAGGTCTATTAATACCTGCTGGTGTTTTGCTAAATTAGCTGTAGTAAAATCTCTGACGATAAAATCTACACTAGAAGACTCCAACTGACCTCTCAGATTATACGGATGTACAAATCCTTCTGCTCCACTGGTAGTCTCTGGAGAAAAACCTGAAGCTGGCAGATTGTCTACAAAATCACTGATCACCTTTACAGAGTTTACCATCTTACCTTTTGCATAGCCTGGGTGAGCACTTATACCGTGAAAAGTAACCGTCATAGCATCAGCAGAGAATGTATCCCCTTCTAGCGAACCTCTAGGGCCACCGTCTAATGTATACCCTACATCGGCATTCAGCTTTTTCATATCCAGTTTATCTACTCCACGTCCTACCTCTTCATCAGGAGTAAAAAGTATCCGAATATCACCGTGTTGTATACTTGGCTTGCTTATGAGCTCTACTGCTAGTTGCATTATTATAGCAACACCTGCTTTGTCATCCGCTCCTAGTAATGTAGTACCGCTGGCAGTGATAATATCATCTCCTATTCTCTCTGCAAGGTATTTATGCTGCTTCGTAGTGATCACTTGACTGCTATCATCTGGAAGCGTGATATCTTGTCCTTGGTAGTTAGTATGCAGTATAGGTTTCACGTTGGTACCGCTACAGTCTGGTGCAGTATCTACATGTGAGCAGAAGCAGATAGTCTCCAATCCGTCTTTGGTAGATGTAGCTGGAATAGTACCAAAAACATAACCCCACTCATCCATATATGCATCTGATACGCCAATAGCGAGCAATTCTTCTACTAGGATTTTACTAAGATTTTTCTGTTTTTCGGTACTGGGAAAGGTAGTACTCGCAGGATCACTTTGTGTGTCTACTTGTACATATCGCATAAAGCGTTCGGCTACATTTTTGGCTACTTCAGTCATACTATTAATTAGGACCGCAAAATAGTTCTTCTAGTTAAAATAAAAGGAAAGCAGATTCCTATTCTACATAAATCCCTTTCAGCTCACCTTCCTCTTCGTAGATAAAAAATGCTGACAGACTTGAATTGCCTTTTATTAATTGAGTAGACTCTTCTAGACCTAGCACCATACAAGCAGTGGCATAAGCATCTGCTACAGCACAGAAGTCGTGCAATACAGTAGCACTCTTTAGGTTAGACACTATAGGATCTCCCGTACGTGGGTCTATAGTATGCCCGATTAGTTTACCATCTACTTTATAAAAATTTTGGTAATTGCCGCTTGTAGCCAGCGATACATTCTCTAACTCCAATATTTTAAAGAAGTCCTCATTTCTAGCTTCTATAAGCGGAACATTAATACCTACTTGCCAAGACTTCCCTTCTGCATTTTTACCTTTCACTCTCATCTCACCTCCTACTTCCACCATGTAGTTGGTAACTCCATTAGCCGATAAATAATCTGCTATAATGTCTACAAGGTATCCTTTGGCGATAGCATTAAAATTTAGGGTGACCAACGAGTCCAGTTTGTATGGAAACCCTTGCTCGTCAAACTGTATTTTTTGAATTCCTTGATGCTTTAGGCATTCTTTTACTTGCTCTTTATTCATCAAAACACCCTCTTTCTTTGCTTGACTGTATAAGTCAAACAAGGCTGCTGCGGTAGGATCAAAAGCTGCCGAAGTTTCATTGCTTATCGTTTTGGATAGGTTTACCATTTCTACGAAATGCTGCAAGTCACTTGAAGTCGGTTCAAATTCCTCATTCTCATTAAAAGCAGTGATAAATGAAGAAGAAATATAGGTAGATAAGCTATGATTTATCTCTACTATAATTGAATCTATTTTCTCATTCAGACTATCTACTTTTTCCGTTCCATAGGTTATATGAAAAGTAGTCCCGATGGCATTCCCTTCTGTTTGAAAATAGGTGCTCGCCTTATCACTCTGAGTACATGACGCTAGTATTGCCAGCATGAAAAAAAGGCAGATTACTCTGCCTTTTTGTTTATCGTATACATTCATTTTCTGAATATTATTTCAATTTTTTAGTTAACCACCGAAGTCATCAAATGCTACATTTTCTGGTGGTACTCCCCAGTCATCGCACATCTTAAGAACCGCTTGGTTCATTAGTGGAGGTCCACAGAAATAGAATTCTATATCCTCTGGAGCTTCGTGCTTGGCAAGGTACTCATCTATCACCGCTTGGTGCACGAATCCAGAGAAACCATCTCCCTTAACATCATTTACGTCAGCCTTAGGTACCCAGTTATCCTCTGGAGTAGCATCTGAAAGAACTATAAAAAATCTAAAATTCGGAAACTCTTCCGCTATTTTATTGAAGTGATCCATATAAAATAATTCTCTTTTGGAACGTCCACCGTACCAATACGTCACTTTACGTCCTGTTTTCAATGTATGGAATAGATGAAAGAGGTGAGAACGCAATGGGGCCATACCTGCACCACCACCAATGTATAGCATCTCTGCTTCTGTTTCTTTGATAAAGAACTCTCCATAAGGTCCGGAGATTGTTACCTTATCCCCTGGCTTACAGCCAAACACATAAGAGGAACAAATACCCGGGTTCACGTCCATCCATTTATTATTTTTTCTATCCCAAGGTGGAGTCGCTATACGTATATTAAGCATTACGATATTGCCCTCTGCTGGGTGATTGGCCATAGAATACGCTCTAAATATAGGCTCATCATTCACCATATTTAGATCCCAAAGATCATATTTATCCCACTCAGATTTGAAATCCATAGGATCTCGACCATTAGCTACTAGCTCTGGATGAGCAGTAATATCTATTTTACTAAAATCTACTAGAATAGGCGGCACATCTACTTGTACATACCCACCAGCTTCGAAATCAAGTGCTTCTCCTTCTGGAAGTCTTACTACGAATTCTTTTATAAATGAGGCCACGTTGTAGTTAGATACCACTTCGCATTCCCATTTCTTGATGCCAAATACCTCTTCAGGTACTTCTACTACCATATTCTCTTTCACCTTTACTTGGCACGCAAGTCTCCAGTTGTCTTTTTGGTCTTTTCGCTTGATATGGCCCGTTTCTGTAGGTAGTATATCTCCACCACCTTCGTGTACTTGGCACTTGCACATGGCACATGTTCCACCACCACCACATGCTGATGGCAAAAATAGATTAGCCTGTTGTAGTGCACCTAAAAGTGTACCTCCGGCTTCTACTTCTACTTCTCTTTCACCATTTATTATGAGCTTTACCGCACCTGAATTAACAAGGCGTTTTGCTGCTACAACTAGCATAGTTACCAATAAAATGATAACCAATGTAAAAACTACTGCTGCTAGTATTACTACTATGTGATTTATTGATAATAACATCTTTTTCTAATCTTAAAATGGAAGTTTAAAGCCTCCAAAACTCATAAACCCAAAAGCCATAAGTCCTACTACTATAAATGTAATGCCTAATCCTCTTAATGGTTTTGGTACATCACTATAGGCCATTTTTTCTCTAATAGCCGCGAGTGATACTACTGCTAAAAACCATCCTATTCCAGAACCTATTCCAAACGTAGTAGCTTCTGCCAAATTATACTCTCGCGTAGGCAAGAATAATGCTGCCCCTAGAATAGAGCAATTAACTGCGATAAGTGGCAAGAATATACCCAACGCATTATATAATGATGGAGAAAACTTCTCTATTACCATCTCTATAAGCTGTACAAATGCCGCAACTATTGCTATAAACACGATGAACTTAAGTACCTCTAAGTCTATTTCTGCAAAACTTTCGCTAATCCAAGTTAGTGCTCCTTCTTTGAGTAATAAATTATAAGCTAACCAGTTTAACGGCACAGTAATAGCTAGAACAAATATTACTGCAGCACCTAGTCCAGCTGCTGTTTTATATTTTTTAGATACAGCTAAGTATGAACACATACCTAAGAAGTAAGCAAAAATCATATTGTCAATGAAGATTGACTTTACGAATATGTTTAATAAATTTTCCATTTTTTTTTACAATCTCTAATTTTAGAATTAATCTTCTACGTAACCACTTCTAGCTCTAAGTATCCAGATAATAACACCTAGTATTATACAAGCTGCCGCTGGCGTCGCAAAAAAACCATTTGCTGTATACCAAGCTTTGTCTAATACTTGATAACCGAGCAACTTACCTGCACCAAATAATTCTCTTACAAATGCTATGGCTATGATTATCCAGCCGTAACCTAATGCATTTCCTATACCGTCTAGGAAGGAATCCCAAGGCTTATTTCCTAATGCAAATGCTTCTAATCTACCCATTACTATGCAGTTCGTAATAATTAAACCAACGAAAACCGATAATGCTTTAGATTGCTCATAAGCAAATGCTCTAAGCACTTGGTCTACAGTAGCCACTAGGGTAGCTACTACCACTAATTGTACTATTATTCTTATTCTATTGGGTATGGTATTTCTAAGTGCTGAGATAACTACGTTAGCCAATACCAATACAAACATTACGGCCATAGCCATAATAAGTGTACCTTCTAAAGCTATAGTTACTGCTAATGCCGAACAGATACCCAATACCTGAATTGTGATAGGATTATCACTATCCATAGGATTGCTTACTAAAGCTTTACGCTTTTTAGAAAGAAGAGCTTCTTTGTCCTTCTTTACTTCTACTTTTTCTACTACTTCTGTGCTCATATTACTTCTTTTTGCTTGCTAAATATGGACGATAAAGAGTCATATACACATCTAGCATCTCGTTAACTCCTACACCCGTAATGGTTGCCCCACTCATTCCATCTACTTTTTGTGGTTCATTGTCATAATTATTCCCTTCTCCCTTTTGAAAATCAGGGGCATCTATGGCGTTATCTGAATAAGATAGTTTTTTATTTACAAATCTGTTTTGTATTACAGTGTCTGTTATTCTAGCACCTAGTCCGGGAGTCTCACCTTTATGATCAAAAACTATCCCTTCGATAGTCTCTACATCCCCGTCTATAGCTACATAAGCCCACACATTATCCCACAGACCATTTCCGTAGGTAGGTAGTACATAGGATTCTACCTCTGTTGGATTATCCTTTTTACCTACCACATATACTGGAAGACTTCTTGCAGTCACATCTTTCTTTTTGTACTCCTTAAAGATAGAAAGTTTTGCTTCGTCAGCATCCACTTTTTCTCCTTTAGAATTAATCATATCAACCTTAACTACTTTATCGTAAAGCTCAGTAATCTGCTGACCTGATAGCCCGTCTAAACTGTTAGCTCCTAAACCAGCCTTCAAGATAAATTTCTGCTTCTCTACTAATTCAGCAGCTTTTTGTCTACCTCTTAGTCCTTCAGATACAAATGCGAGTAATGTACCGCATACTAAGGTTAGTATAATTGCATATCCAAAGATATACCCGTTTGAATTTTTGTTAAGCTTTGACACGTTTTAATCTCATTTTAATGTTAGACTGAATTACGCTGTAATCTATTAATGGTGCAAATACATTCATAAGAAGTATCGCCATCATTATTCCCTCTGGATATCCAGGATTAAATACTCTAATAAGAACGGTTAACAAACCTATGAAGAAACCATAAATCCACTTACCTCGTTCTGTTTGTGCTGCAGATACTGGATCTGTAGTCATAAACACTGTACCAAACATAAAACCACCTATGATTAAGTGATAGTGAGCTGGCATGTCGTACCAAGCGTTGCCACCTGCTAGATTAAGTACTCCACCCATAAACAAGGCACCTATTACCGTACTTATCATTATTTTCCAGCTACCTATTCCTGCAGCTATAAGAATTATAGCCCCTATAAGTACCGCCACCACAGAAGTCTCTGCAATAGAACCTGGAATAGTACCCAAAATGCTGTCCATTGCAGTAGTACCCCAAGATAGAAGTGAATCGCTCCAAGGAGTGCCATTTGCACTAGCTACACCTACGTTTCCTAACGTCGTAGCACCAGAATAACCATCTACAGTAGCCATACCATCTGCTATAGGAACCCAACATTTCTCACCACTCATTTCTGGTGTATAGCCTATGTACAAGAACATACGAGCAGTTAGTGCAGGATTTAATAAGTTCATTCCCGTACCACCAAATACCTCTTTGCCTATTATTACCGCAAAAGCAGTAGCCAAGCCTACCATCCACAAGGGGATATCTGCTGGCATAACCATAGGTATTAGTAATCCAGTTACAAGGAAACCTTCATTAACAGGATGCCCTTTGAACTGTGCAAAAGCCATCTCAATACCAAGACCAACTCCGTAAGAAACTATAATAATTGGCAAAGTTTGAAGCATTCCATACCAAAAATTTTCTAACAAAGAAGCCTCTATCCCAGTAGCTCTGTGAAATTGGTATCCTAGATTCCACATCCCAAATAGCAATGCAGGAAGTAAAGCTATAACCACTAAAAACATGGTACGCTTTAGGTCTATCCCGTCTCTTATATGTCCACCACTTTTTGTGGTATGATTTGGTACAAATAAGAATGTTTCTAATGCATCGAAAGTCGAATGCAAGAAACTTAACTTACCTCCTTCTGAAAAGGTAGGTTTTAATTTATCAACTTGATCTCTTAAAAATTTCATATTAAGATTCTTCTGCCATTAGTTCTAATCCTTCTGAAAGCACTCGTTGTACATCTATTTTAGAAGTACATACAAACTCACATAGAGCCATATCTTCTTCTATAACTTCATAAATACCTAGATTCTCCATTAATTCTAGGTCCTTGGCCATTACAGATTTTATAAGCTGTTGTGGCATTATATCCATTGGCATTACTTTTTCGTACTGCCCAGTAACTACATACGCTCTGTGCTCGCCATGTGGGTTTGTATTTGCCTTAAAAGTCTTTTTAAAGAACTTATATAAAGGAAAGGTAGAACTCAAAGTAGGTCTAGGGTAGGATGGGAATAACCAACCAAGCATTTCGTAATGATCGCCTTCTGGTATTACGCTAATCTGATTATCATAATAACCTAGATATCCATCTTGAGTTATTTTAGTACCTGTGAGCACGTTTCCGCTTATTACTCTCACATTATCAGCTGTCAGGTTATCACTTAGCAATTCCGCAACCGAAGCTCCTAAACGAGTGGTATAGTAAGCAGGATTCTTAACTTCTGAACCCGCTATTACTATAGTTTGCTCTAGATCAAGATTGCCAGTTTCGAAGAATTTTCCAATAAAAGCAACATGCTGAGGTTTGATAGTCCAAACTACATCTCCTTTATTTATAGCATCTATTTTATTGATTTGTACACCGACTAACCCACTCGGGTGAGGACCACTAAATGTAGTTTTCTCTACTCCTTGTATTGAATTATAGATACTACTATCTTTGTCTTGGTGTATGTTCAAATGCACTTTACCGGCTGCAAGTTTCTTCAGAATTTCAAAACCTGTTTTGAGATTAGCTTCTTGTCCTTTTAAACTTATACTTAGGTCTGCTGCAAGTGGTGCCGAATCAAAACCAGAAACGTGAATAGCCTTAGGAGTAATAGATGGATCAGCTAACACACCAAAAGGTCGCTGCACAATAAATGGCCAAAGACCCGATGCTAATAGTAAGTCTGTTACTTCATCTCTCGATTTAGCCTCATATCCTGAAGTATTGAAAGACTTATAAGCTATCTTACTGTCAGCTAATATTTTAACTGCCAAAATTGCACGTCTATCTCCTCTTACTACCTCTGCTATCTCTCCGCTAATAGGAGCGGTAAAACAGATTTTATCGTTTTTCTTGTCTGTGAACAGACAGTCTCCTGCTTGCACTTCGTCACCTTGCTTCACGTACATTTTTGGCACTAAGCCTTTGAAGTCCGTTGGTTTGATAGCGAATGTAGCAGGAAAATTTGCGTGGTTTACATGACCAGAAGGAGCACCTTCTAGTTTAATATCCATCCCGCGTTTTATTTTAATATTCTGGCCCATTAAAAACGTTTAAATTTTGGTGCAAATGTATTATTTTGAGTAAAAAATAAACGCCCCAAATGCAAGATTTGTTCATATCTAGATTTTAAGTAAGAAGGAGCACCCAAAACCTTTATGAATACTAAGGGTTTCAGCTATTTTGAACTAATACAAATAGGATTTTTTAAGCCCATTGATTTCGGGTCTTTTTTACACCAAAAAAGAGATAGACTAAAGCTGCTGCACAAAGAATCCCAATGAACATGAAAACTAAGCTGAAGTTTACGAACTTATTGTCATAAATATATGCAGAAACAAACGCACCTATGGTGATACCAATTTCTAAAGCAATGAAAAGTGTAGCCATAGCTCTGCCCGCTTTCTCTCCATTGGCTACGTCTACGGCCCAAGCAAAAAGTGCAGGTGAATTAATGCCAGAAGCAAAACCACAAAACAGAGCTGCTAAATAGAATAACTCTAACTGTCTGAACACAAGTAATGTTGCTCCTATTATCCAAAACAATGTACCTATTTTACAGCTATATACTCTTCCTTTCACATCGGATAGTTTACTTGTAAAAAGACGAGTAATAATGGTAGATACCGTCATAATAGAAATAAATAGCCCCTTGTTTTCAATCCCTAATCCTTTCGAATAATCTGGAACAAGTGTAATAATTGCTCCAAACATGGTAACGGTAAGAAGCATCAGAATGGCAGGTTCCTTTGCACGTGAGTCCCAAATATCTGCTACACCTATTTTAAAGTGAGATAGATTTAACTTCTCTACAGGAGTGAGACTTTCTTTCATACCAAATATGATTGCTACGGATAAAAATGCTAATAGACCCGATAACCAAAACATATTGATAAGGCCTAAATTACTCATAATAATACTACTGGCTGCATAACCGCTCATCATACCAATATTATTCATTATACCGATAAGCCCCATTGCTTCTCCCCGCCTATCTTTAGGAATAATATCAGCTAGGTACGCCACTGTGCCAGTTGGCATAAATCCTGTACTCAATCCATGGAAGAAACGTAATGTCAGAAAACCAAAAACACTAATAAATATGGGATATAGTACAGACATTACTATACAAACTACTCCTCCAAATACCATAACAGGTAAACGACCTATAGCGTCTGCTAGCTTACCACTAATAGGCCTAGAAAGGCCGGCTGCTATTGTAAAAAGACCAATTACCGCACCTTTATAATCTTCACCTCCAAGTGAAGTAATATAATCTGGCAACTCAGGAATAAGAATAGTAAAACTGAAGAAAAACAGCAGTGTACTGAGACAGAGCAACCAAAATTGTAATGAATATCTACGCAGCATTTTTTACTTTAACAAAAAGAGGATCTCACATAGCTAGCCTCCTCTTAAAGTCTTTTATTAATGTAGCCCTATGAGATAGAACTATTTTCTACTCTTTATAAATTCGTCTATTTCTGGGACACTTTGGTATGACTTACCGTTCCAGAAGCCTAAAAAGTCAACTTTCTGAGGTGAGCGAGCTATTAGCTGCTTTATCTCTGGAATAGTATCTTTACTTATCAGAACGTTTGTGTTTTGATAATTCATGGAGTTACTCACTTTTACAGTCACATAGTATGCAGGCCTCTTAACTGCTGGTTTAGTAGGTGGCCTCCCCATCTTCTTCTTCTCTTCTGGTTTTTCTTTTTTCTTTCTTCCCATTTCTATCTATCTCGCTCTGAAACGTTGCAAACATATCAAAGTTTGCTAAAAATCATATTTATTACTTAAAAAGATGTTCCCACCTTTTTTAATCATTGTGATATTGCTCTCCATTTAATAGGGTAAAAGACCTATATAATTGTTCTAGAAAGATAGTCCGAACCAGATGATGAGGAAATGTGAGTTTAGATAAACTCCATTTTCCATTCGCTCTTGATTTGATGTTCTCACTAAAGCCAAACGCTCCTCCTATTACAAATGTAAGATTCGGTGTACGTACTAATAATTCATTTAATTGAGCTGCAAATTCTCTACTCGAAAAATGATTTCCTTTCTCATCTAAAAGTAATAGAAAATCTGTTTCTCCAATATGTTTAAGCAGGTGCTCTTCTTCCATTTTTAAGCAATCCTCACGCTGAGTAGATTTCTTGGAAGACGGAATCTGGATGTACTGTAGTTTGCAGTACTTATTTAATCTTTTCAGATACTCAGCCTCACTACTTTGATAAAATTTTTCTTTGGTTACTCCTATTACAACCAGCTTTACAGCCATTAGGCCTTTTCTAAATTGATAACCTCATCATGCTGATCTACAAAACTGTAGTCCATCATTCCTTGCTTCACATCACTTTTCACCTTCACCCACACTTTGTATTTAAAATACCACCGCATACGTAATGAAGGCAAACTACTAGTCATATAAGCAGCCAAATATGGATTAGTAACTAAAGTTAGGTGTTTATGATTTGCTACGGTAACCAGATGAGATAGGTACTTTTCTACATCATCCATTATCATAACACTACTTACCACAGCACCAGAACCATTACAAGTTGGGCATTTTTCTGATGTAGCGATAGACATTTCTGGTCTCACTCGCTGCCTTGTAATTTGAATAAGTCCAAACTTACTCATAGGAAGAATGGTGTGCTTAGCCTTGTCTTCTTCCATAGCCTCACTTAGCGTATTCCAAAGCTGCTTCTTAAATGAAGGTGTACGAAGATCTATAAAATCAATAACCACTATGCCTCCCATATCTCGAAGTCTTAGCTGTCTTGCAATCTCTCGTGCTGCATCTAAATTGGCTGCTAGAGCATTCTCCTCCTGATTTGAAGATCGGGCTTGCTTACTACCACTATTCACATCTATGGAGTGCAGGGCTTCAGTGTGTTCGATAATAAGATACGATCCTCCAGGACACGATACTGTTTTACCAAATGACCCTTGAATTTGTTTATCTACACCAAACTGGCTAAAGATACTTTCCTTACCCGTGTATTGTTTTAACACCTTAGGCAATTGCTTATCAATGCTTGTGAGATGAACCTTCATTTCCTCATACAGCATTTTTTGATTTACCGTGATAGAAGAAAACTCATAGCTAAGTAGATCTCTTAGTATTGCAAAGCTTTTTTGGGCTTCGCCTAAAACTTTATCTCGAGTTTTGGCGTTCGGTAATTTAGTGAATATACTCTCCCACTTTTGCTGCAACTCCAAAATGTCTTGATGTAAATCTTGCCCTCCTTTTTGTTCTGCAGCCGTACGGCATATTAGACCAAGTTTTGGAGTTTTAAGACTATATCCTAAATTTTTTAAACGTTTACGTTCATCAAACGTACTTACTTTTTTTGACACATTAACAGTGTCATAAAAGGGTACGAGAATAAAGTACCTACCAGCAATTGATATTTCTGTGGTAAGTCTAGGACCTTTAGAAGAGATTGGCTCTTTTAGTATTTGGACAAGAATCTCCTGATTTCGTTTTAAGACTTGGCTTATTTTGCCTGTCTTTACGGTTTCTGGTTCTAAAACAAAATCTGTTAAGTCACCGTCTGTACGTGAACCATCCAATGTTTCCTTGGTAATTTTTTGCCAAGAACGTATGTAAGGTCCTAAATCATGGTAATGTAAAAAGGCATCTTTTTCATGGCCTACATCGACAAATGCGGCATTTAAGCCGGGCATTATCTTTTTTACTTTACCTAAGTAGATCTCACCAACGACAAAGTTCTCTGAGTTGTTTGTTCCTTGGTGTAATTCTACAAGTTTCTTATCCTTAAGAAGAGCTATTCTTTCTCCATCTTGCCCTACGTCTATTATCATGTCGTAGGCCATATTTTCTTAAGAATTAATTATTTCTTTTTCTTGTGTCTGTTTTTTCTCAGACGTTTTTTACGCTTATGAGTAGCAATCTTATGTCTCTTTCTTTTCTTACCGCTTGGCATAATTTTATGAATATTTTAAATGTTCTACTTTGCTAATTTTTCACGAAGGTCAGAAAGCATCTTTTTATACTCCTGATTTTCGGGGTGCAAAAGTATCAATTTTTCAAATCTTTTTTCAGCTTTTTCTAATTGTCCTGATTCTAATGACAATAAAGCTAATTGATAAGTAGCTTGTTCGTGATTCTCATTGCGTTCAGTGACCGCACGCAATTTCATTATTCCTTCATTCATCACCATTCCCATGTCACCGTTTGCTTTACCTTCTTTTATACTCGCTACTGCAGCATTCACTACAGAATCTAAGTCAGCGTTAGCTGGAAGTTGAGCGTCGGTCACACTCACCGAAGGCACCTGTGGCTTAGCTTCTTCGTGTGTTTCGTAACCTGAATGTGGAGCACCCTCTTTTGTGGCAGTGTTACATCCCATCTGGGTAAGTACAGCCGCAAATGCAACTCCCATTAAGAAAATGGAGAGGTTAAAAAAAACTTTTTTATTTTTCAAATGATGTAATTAGCTGTCCCTTAGCCTAATTTTTCTTAACTTTCTCCACGAAAGTTTTAGCAGGTTTAAATTTAGGGATATTATGAGCAGGTATGGTAATTTGAGTGTTTTTAGAAATGTTTCTAGCTATTTTCTGTGCTCTTCTTTGCACTATGAAACTGCCAAATCCTCTAAAGTAAACGTTATCCCCTTTTACCAAGGAGCCTTTTACTACTTTAAAAAAACTCTCAACAGTTTCTTGAACAACTGCTTTTTCAACGCCTGTGCGTTCTGAGATCTCGTTAACTACTTCTGCTTTAGTCATTTGTATGTTGGTTTTTTAGTTTAGTTAACAAATGTAATTTTTTTTTGCAACATATTAACATGTAGTCCCTTTTTTTGAAACAATTTTGAACATCAGCAACTTAGTAATAGATTGGTATAAAAAGAATCAGAGAGATCTACCTTGGCGTAATACCACTAATCCATATTTCATATGGCTATCTGAGGTCATACTTCAACAGACTAGAGTGAAACAGGGTACGCCTTACTATCTTAAGTTCATAGATCAATATCCTACTGTGGAAGATATGGCTGATGCAGATGAAAGCGAAATACTATCTCTTTGGCAAGGTTTAGGCTATTACTCTCGGGCTAGAAATATGCATTATACAGCCAAGGTAATTACAGAAACGTACAATGGGAAATTTCCGAGTACATACGAGGAGGTTATCGCTCTAAAAGGAATAGGAGAATATACTGCTGCTGCCATCCTCAGCTTTAGTTTTAAGCAAGCCTACCCTGTAATAGACGGCAATGTTTTCCGAGTAATCAGCCGCTTGTATAACATATCTAAACCAGTAGACAGACCAACTGGAAAAAGGGAAATAGAAGATGCTGTACTTTCCATCTTTGACGTACACCAACCAGACGTTTGGAACCAGGCAATTATGGAATTTGGGGCAATGCAATGCACACCTAAGAGTCCCAATTGTCAATCTTGCGTATTGAGCAGCAAATGCCTAGCTTTGGCAAACAATACCATAAACCAACTGCCAGTAAAACAAGGTAAATTAAAAGTGGTGCAAGTACACCATACATACTTTAATTTTATGTGGCAAAATAAGACGTACATTGAAAAAAGAGAATCTGGTATTTGGAAGAACATGTATCAGTTTCCCCTTATTGAAGAAGCTATATCCAATGATGATATTATGCTATCAGCTCTAAGCCAACTAGATACCCCCCAAAAGCTAACTAGAATAAGCGATTACGGGACTACACACCTCTTATCTCATCGTAAAATAATTGCGAAATTTTACACAATTGAGCTAGAAAACCAACCCGTTTTTTCAAAAAGCGATATATTTGAAATAGAATTAGACCAATTAGGAACAAAGTACCCCACAAGTGTGCTTACTTTAAACTATTGGAACCAGAAATAAAAAGCATGATAAACAAGGTAATATTAGTCGGTAATTTAGGCAAAGACCCTGAGGTAAAATACCTAGATGCCAATAAAGTAGTAGCCAGATTGACACTTGCGACAAGCGAACGTTACAATGATAAAAATGGCGAAAAAGTAGAAAACACAGAGTGGCATACATTGGAAATGTGGGATGGTCTCGCAAAGGTAGCTGAGAAGTACTTAACCAAAGGCTCAATGATATATGTGGAGGGTAAGCTAAAAACCGAAGAATGGGAAAAAGATGGCATAAAAAGGTATACCACTAAAATACGAGTGACAACTATGAATATGCTTGGCAAAGCAAACGGAGGAGGAAATCCTGACGACCAGCCTTCTGCCTCAAAACCTGAACCTGCAAAAAAAGTAGAAGAGCACAATGAAACTGTGATAGACAGCATCATTAGTGAGGGTGACGACGATTTACCATTTTAAATAGACCAATTTGAACAGCGACTCAGAACCCTATCAACAGTTATTTTTCCTCCTACAAGTGACAAATGAAGGAGACGTAAGCTCACATATATTAATCGGAATAGTAGGATTTATTGTGATTCTATTGTTTTTAGGTCTGTCTGCACTTTTTAGCAGTTCAGAGAACGCTTTCTTTAGCCTTAGCCCATCTCACTTGGTAGAGCTCAATGAGGAGAACAGTCCCAGATCAAAGGTAGTTTTAGACCTTATAAATGAGCCAGACAGAAAAACTGGAACAAGAAGATTGCTAGCTACTATATTGTTGATGAATAACCTCGTCAATATTTTTATAGTGATATTTTCCAGTTGGTTGTTTGCAGAAATTTTCTCTGTCAGAGCACTAGATTTAGGCCCTATATATTTATCTGCAAAAGCAATTAACTTCTCGATACAAGTAGTTCTTATTACTTTTTTACTTGTCTTACTTGGTGAGATTATTCCTAAGATTTATGCTACCCAAAATAATCTAAAAATCGTTAAACTTATGGCCAGGCCTCTGAAATGGTGTGGTACGATTTTTAAACCCATAGTATGGTTGCTTGCAGGCAGTTCATCTATCTTCGATAAGTATTTAAAAAACAGAATGCATAATATCTCAATGGAGGAGATAAGTCAGGCTATAGATATAGCAGACGAAAACAAAGAAATAGAAGAAAAGCACATACTTAAAGGCCTTATAAATTTTGGCAATACAAGTGTGAAACAAATTATGAAGCCGCGTACAGATGTAAATTGTATCGATATTACAACCGACGCTCAAGAGCTTTTAAAAACTATATTGGGTTGGAACTTTAGTAGAATTCCAATATATGAAGAGAGTTTTGACCAAGTAAGGGGTGTATTGTATATCAAAGACCTACTCCCTCACATTCATAAGAAAACGAACTTTAACTGGCGAAATTTAATAAAGCCGGCCATTTATGTACCAGAGCATAAAAAGATAGACGATCTGCTCCAAATGTTTCAGGATAAACGTGTTCATATGGCTATAGTAGTAGATGAGTATGGAGGCACTAGCGGCATTGTAACCATGGAAGACATTTTAGAAGAAGTCTTCGGTGAGATAAAAGATGAATTTGACGAAGAAGAGCTATCATACTCAAAGCTGGATGATTTAACTTACATATTTGAGGGTAGGACTGCCTTGCACGACATCTGCAAAATTTTACATCTTCCGCAAGACCACTTTGATAAAGTAAAAGGCGATGCTGATACACTCGGAGGCTTGCTTATGGAGATAGCAGAAGAAATACCGGCAAAAGGAGAGGAAATAAACTTACACGACCTTTCATTTATAATAGAGTCAGCAGATAACAGACGCGTAAAACGCGTAAAACTTATGCTGACCAATAAAGGAGTAGATGAAGAATTATAAACTTAGATCTTTTAGCATAGCAGCGGTGGCTCTTATGGCTGGGTGCACTAGCTATATACCTAAACCTAAGGCTTATCCTAGAATAGTTTATCCTCCTAAAAACTATACCGTGGCAGAAACAGAGTGCCCATTCACCTTTGAGCAACCGACATACAGTAAGCTCATACCTGTAGACGCGAGCACCCAAAACTGCTGGTATAACTTAAGTTTTACCCCCTTTGACGCTACCCTGCACCTGAGTTATGTTCCCATGTCTAGCCCTAGAGATTTAGACAGTCTTACGGAGGATGCATACAAGATGGTTTATAAACCACACACACAAGTAGCTGTAGCCATAATACAAAGTGAAATAGTAGATACCATCCAAGGTTATTATGGTATGATATATGACTTAGAAGGTAAAACAGCTACGCCATTTAACTTTTACCTAACAGACAAAAAGAATCACTTTTTCAGAGGCTCATTCTATTTCAATAGCAAAACAGAAGGGGATAGTATTCAGCCTATTTATGACTTTTTAAATAAGGACATACTGCACGTTATAAGCACTTTTAAATTTAAAAATTAAAGTTACTTCACTCTTAAATTTCTACCAATTCTCAAGAGAGTTTTTCTAGAAATACCATTGAGCCGACATATCGTATTTATAGTCGTCCCATTCCTTTTGGCAATACTGTATAGCGTATCCCCTTTTCTAATTTTGTAATATTTCTTTGCCGTGGCAGGTCTAGTATTAGCTTTTGTATTAGAGCCTTTTATATAAGGAAACCATGTATGATTAATATGAACCTGTCGCTGTTTTATAATATACGTATTGAAATCTATAATGCGAGAAGGATCAAATGCTTGGCCCATTAAACGAGTTTCGAAATGCAAATGAGGCCCTGTACTGTGGCCTGTACTACCGCCAAACCCAATAATCTGACCTGCTATTATTGTTTGATTTGGACTCACGATGGCTTCTGATAGATGTCCATAGATTGTCTCTAGTCCATTGTAGTGCCTTATGAGCACATAGTTTCCGTATCCCCCGGCATTGTAGCGTTGAATACGCACCACTCCGTCAAACGCTGCATAAATAGGATCCCCTATCTCTAAATCTATATCTATACCCTTATGCCAACGGCTTTTTCTCCAGCCATACTTGGAGTTTACCACCCCTTTGAAAGGATGAGCATACTTGCAGTCATCTGGAACTAAATCGATAAGGTAGCCACGCATCATCATCTCTGCATTATATGCAGGACTATCTACATTTCCCGAATCCCAACTGGTACCATATATAGTTTGTGCAGGGACTAGATTTATATCAAAATCATACTTATTGATGGGTTTTATCTCTACTTCTAAAGTAGCAGAGTCTTGTGCAATGGCAAAACCACAGCACGTAGCCATAATCACCAATAAATTAATCCGTAAATAATTCTCTAATCTCTTTCTCATCCTTGCTTAGTTGGTTTTTGAGAGCTTCTATGCCCTCAAAAGTTTGCTCTTCACGTATAAATGCTACTAACGAAATAGATATTCCCTTGTGATAGATATTTTCATTAAAATCGAAAATATGCACCTCAATACTCCATTTCTTGTCTTCAAATGTAGGGTTGAAACCGATATTTAACATCCCAGGCATTCTGTTTTCTCCAATACATACCCACACTGCATATACACCATTTTTAGGTATCAGCTTGTAGCTACTATTAACACGCACATTCGCAGTAGGATAACCAATAGTAGTACCTCTTTGCATCCCTTCTTCTACCTTGCCATTTAGGGTATACAGCTTTCCCAAATACTCATTGGCCACCTCTATTTGACCTGCTAGCAGAGCTTTTCTTATCTTAGTACTACTTACTGTGCTTTCGTCTATGTCTTGTGCAGGTATCTCTTCTAGACCAAAATCATACGCCTCTGCATAGGCCTTCATTTCGGCTAGTCCTCCTTCTCTGTTTCTGCCAAATCTATGATCATAGCCAATTATAAGTTTCTTAACGTGCAGTTTCGCTACTAAAATGTCTCTAACAAAATCACTGGACTTAAGTCTGCTAAGCTCTTTAGTAAATGGCAGTATAATAAGATAGTCAATATCTAGATTTCCCACTAACTCCACTTTTTCTTCTATGGTAGTTAGCAGTTTAAGCTCATTATCATCCGGATAAAGCACCAACCTAGGGTGCGGGTAGAAGGTAAGTAAGACACTCTCTCCACCCATTTGTACGGCTTGCTCTACTACGTGCTTTAAAATCTTCTTGTGCCCAAAATGAACTCCATCAAAAGTACCCTGGGTAAGCACTATAGGCTTAGTAGGTTTAAACTCGTCTATGTTATGTATCACTCTCACGCAGGTAATTGCTGTGCAAGTTTAAAAAAATCTTCTGTGTCTTTTATATCTTCCATATTTACAGCATTCTGCACGCTATATTCTCCTATATGTGTTCTGATGAGTGAAGACATATACGCTCCGCTATCTAAAACCTGCCCTAAGTCTCTTGCAATGGACCGTATATACGTGCCCTTGCTACACGCTATTTCAAAACCTAGTGTAGGTAAGTTTTCCGTATTTACACTAAACTCAGAAATATGTACTGCTCTTTTCTTAAGCTCTATAATATCTCCTTTTCGAGCGTGCTCATAGGCTCTTCTGCCATTTACTCGTACAGCAGAGTGCTGCGGGGGCACTTGCTCTATATCTCCTCTAAATTGCTTTAGTACGCCCTCTATTAGACTAGGTGTAATATGCTCTGTACCAAACTCTTGATCTACTTCTGTTTCTAAATCAAAAGAGGGTGTGGTCTTACCTAGCTCATAGGTGCCGGTATATCGCTTTCCTTGTGCCTGAAAACTTTCTATCTTTTTGGTATACTTACCATAGCAAATGATGAGCAGACCGGTGGCTAGCGGATCTAGTGTACCTGCATGACCTATCTTTTTTATCCTAGAAATATTTCGCAACTTCTTCACTACATCAAAACTAGTCCAACGTAGTGGTTTGTCTATTAGGATAAATCCTCCTTCTTCTATTGTTAAATCACTCATCTATTTTTGGGCTAGTCTGTACATTATTACTGCTATTCCGCCAAATATGAGATTGGGAATAGTAACTGCTAGTATTGGATGTAAAGAACCACTAGAACCATAGGCCAGAAAAAATTGGAAAACAATAAGGAAAGTAAAACTAATAAGTAACCCCACTCCCAAGTTTAAACCTATACCTCCCCGCGATTTTTTAGATGATACAGATACTCCTATGATGGTAAGTATAATTATGGCAAATGGCATTCCAAATCTCTTGTATTTTTCTGTAGTATAAAAGAATGTATTTCCAGTACCTCTCATTTGTTCTAACTCTATCATCTCGTCTAATTCGCTTAGATTAAACATTTGCACATCGTCGTTTTTTCTAAAAAAATCTTCAGGATTGAATGCTATCATAGTGTCCATGGTACTGCCTCTATTTAGTATTTCCATGCCATCTACAAACTCTCTAGTCCACCACTTACTTAGTTTCCAAGTCTTGGTTTCTTTGTTCCAGTTGAGCCTATCCGCATATAGCTTAGAGACCAGTCTACCCTCTTTCACTTCCTCTATACTTACCTTAAAACCAGCACTATCACTAAAATTAAAATTACCCATGCTCAGAATTACTCCTGGCGATATCTGGGTTTTTATCTGCGAAGCAGAGTAGTGACTTCTATCTCGTATGTACTCGTTTTCGAAAACCACTCGCACCTTATCTGCCCTAGGTATAATCCAAGCAAATAAACTAAACGATACCAATGCCAAGAAAACAGATGCAACAACGTACGGAAGCAACAGTCTGCGATACGATACACCACTAGCAAGTATGGCTACTATCTCAGAATTTTGGGCCATCTTGGAGGTAAAGAAAATTACCGATATAAATACAAAAACAGGACTAAATAAATTGAGCAAGAACGGCACCCAATTGACATAGTAATTGAAGATAACTGCCGTAAATGGAGCCTCATTCTCCATAAACTCATCTATTTTTTCCGAAAGATCGAATACTATAATAATAACCGTGAACAGACCCAAGGCAAGCATAAATGCTCCTAAGAATCTTTTGATGATATATAAATCAATCTTGGTTAATTTCACGTGGTTTTGTGATAACGCCTTTAAGAACCTAAAAGCTTGGTTTAATCTTCTTAATGGCCATGGCAAATAAATGAGAAATGGTTATACTTTCTTCTAAAATCGGATTAATGATAGTAGAATCAAGATAGTTCTCTTCACTTATTAGCTCCAGCCAGTATGTGCAGCCGTCGCAAGACTCCTTAGCTTCTGCAAGTTTCTTTAGAAAATAATCAGGATTTTGAGTCACCATAAGTCCTTTTGCCTTTATGGCCATATCTGTAGACCTCTCTATCAAGTGGCCACGCATAACATTACACAGGGTGATTTCTGCGGGCAGTACTAGTGCTATCTTAATGCAGGTCTTACTTAGCAGCTTAGCTCTATTATATATATCATCTATCATAATCTCTTATCTAGTTTTTTTACCATTTCGTTTTTCCATTCTACAAAAGTATCTGCCAGTATATGTGCTCTAGCCTCTGTCACTAGCCACATATAAAACCTAAGATTATGCTCACTAGCTATCTGAGCAGCTAAATATTCCTTTGCTTTAAAAAGGTGTTTTAAATACGCCTTGCTATACTGTGGCGTGTGTTCATCATCTACTGCAGAGTAATCATTTTCCCACTTTTTGTTACGCATATTCATAGTACCATCCTTGGTGAAAAGCATAGCATTACGAGCATTTCGAGTAGGCATTACACAGTCAAACATATCTACACCTAATGCGATGCACTCCAGTATATTACTAGGTGTGCCCACTCCCATAAGGTAGCGTGCTTTATTAGCTGGCACTATACTACATATTTGGTCTGTGATACGGTACATATCTTCGTGCGGCTCACCTACAGACAGACCTCCTATGGCTATTCCATCGGTATATTTACTCAGGCAATACTCTGTACTTTGTAGCCTCAAGTCTTCGAAAACACTCCCTTGTATAATAGGGAACAAATGCTGATTATGATCATAAACAGGCTCCGTTTCGCTAAATCGCTTAATACATCTATCTAACCATCTGTGGGTAGTATGCATAGAATTAGTGGCGTACTCCCTCGTAGCAGGATACGGTGTACACTCATCAAATGCCATTATAATATCTGCCCCAATGGTACGCTGCGTATCCATTACATTTTCTGGGGTAAAAAGCACTTTAGATCCGTCTATATGACTTCTAAAAATAACCCCCTCTTCTGTAATCTTTCGTTGCCCAGAGATAGAATAGACTTGATAACCACCACTATCGGTAAGCATAGGTCTATCCCAGTTTATAAACTTGTGTAGCCCTCCTGCTCCACGTATTATGTCTAACCCCGGTCTGAGGAACAAATGATATGTATTACCCAAAATAATTTTGGCATCTACGTTATTTTTTAAAATCTCTTGGTCTACACACTTCACAGAACCCTGTGTGCCCACAGGCATAAAAATAGGAGTAGTTATATCGCCGTGATCTGTAGATATAAGACCTGCTCGTGCCCGAGAGTTTTTCTCGGTATGTTGTAAGTCGAAAAACACTATTGGAATATTAAACTAAACTGTAATAATTTGGGAGAAACTCGCCCTAAACTACTGGCATATACGAAATTATCTGGCACCAATTGGTTGCCCAAGCCATTGCTGAGTTTCAACTCTGGGCTGAACTTGAAAAACTCGTAGTAAAAATCGAAACCAAAGCCGACATCATAGGAGAAAGTATTGGGATATAGAGCTACTATGGGTTTGGTATCACTTCTATCGGTTTGCTCATCGCTGGTAAAATCGAATCTATAGGTAATACCCCCCAGCAGATAAAACCGAGCATTCTTGTGTCTTTTGCTTTTGTACTCCAAGGTAAGAGGCAACTCCATATAGGTAGCTTCCATTTCTACTACCTTGGTATTGGGTTCATTTAGGGCTTTTGGAGTAAAATGGTAGTTCATATCTCTACGAGCAAACTGAATATTTACCATTGTTTTAAGATCCCAATGGTCTGCCAGCCTAAAATTGACCAATCCACCCAAACCGAAGCCGGGATAGTACACCGACTCTATCGCTTTGAGCGAATCGTAGTTCAGATTATTGTCTTTTACCGTGTACTTTAGCTTAGCTGTATTCCCCATTATAGCAAACCCAAAACGAACAGGTCTAAGATCGTATAGCGGATTGAGTTGCTGTGCATTAGCAGCCATTCCTAAGCCTATCAGCAAGCACGTTAGTGTTATTTTAATCCTGTGTATATAGAGCATACTCCAAAAGTTAAACGACGATCTGCTACATTATTGTATTGCACCTTACTCATTATTTGTTTAAACTCATCTCCTTCGGGAAAAGCTTTCACAGATTCTGGTAAATAAGTATAGGCCGCACTATCGCCCGAAAAGAGCTTACCCCAAAGCGGCAAGAACGTTTTGTTATATAAATTAAAGAGGAAACCAAAGAGACCTTTAGGCTTAGAAAATTCT
>Ga0209491_10000469_pt1 | contig 81106 bp, 76 predicted proteins | sample BON02_FD_187213 | JGI IMG/M metagenome (GOLD analysis project Ga0209491, IMG submission 187213) | Freshwater microbial communities from Lake Bonney liftoff mats and glacier meltwater in Antarctica - BON-02 (SPAdes) (version 2) | ecosystem: Environmental > Aquatic > Freshwater > Ice > Glacier...
CCGCATAGTTAGTATTTGGCAACCCCATGTACGTCCTATCGTGCGAGGGAAGGAAAAGGCAAGAGTTGAGTTTGGAGCCAAGATTAATGTCAGTGAATATGATGGATGGAGCCGCATTGACCGGCTAAACTGGGAAGCCTATAATGAAGGAGGAGATTTAAAGCAACAAATTGAAAATTACAAAAAGCAACGGGGTTATTATCCCGCGACTGTATTGGCTGACCAGCTTTATACGACCAGAGAAAACCGGAAGTTCATGAAAGAGTTGGGAATACACAGCCCATGCAAAGCCCTCGGACGACCATCAAAAGAGCCTGAAACACCCTACCAACGGCGGAAAATAAAAAAAGAAAGAGGTCAGCGAAACTCGGTTGAAGGCAAGTTTGGACAAGCCAAGAATGGATATGGTTTAAATGAAATAAGGGCCAGGAGAAAGGATACCTCAGAAAGCTGGATCGGCGCTATATTCTTTATAATGAACCTGATTACATTAATGAAAAAGGCTGAAAAGCTTTTTTTGTGCCCTCTTTTATGGGTTATCGCAGGACTAAAAGCGCATATAAGGTCAATACAACACACCCATGAGCTCTTTGAAACCAAAATAAATATGACATTACCATTCCGCCCCGCCAAAAATCAAAAGCTTGCAATTTGCTAACCCGACAAAATCAGAAGACCCTAATATAGTAAACATACTTTTCAGTAGATTGTTGCACTATCCTAGCAAGGTCTTCAGATAGCTTTACAAGAATGTTTTGATCCGACATAACTCATTAATGTAAGTCATCCACAACATCAAAAAAGCTGTATTCATGCATAATTACAATCTGAGCTCCATTCTTTCGCATCTCTAGCGCTTTCTCCACCTTTCTTCCGTAGCACGCAAAAGCCCATGCAGGATTCCCGGAATCTCCAACGATTAAATAATCTGTATCAGCCTTAACTGCTGAGTGAACATTACCACCAAGCTCCAAAACCTTTTTTTGAGCTGATACCCTAGGTTCTCTCGAAAATGCGCCAGTAAAGCAAAAGTTTTTGAGTTTGAAATCAATTTCTGGCTCACTGGTACATAGGGCGCCAATTGCCAAAGTCTTAGCATCCTGCTTTATTTCTTCATGAAGCTTCTCGTCACTCAACTTGACGAAATCCGAAAAATATGCGCGAAGCAATTTTTTTTCTGCTTCATCTAAAATTCCATCACTAAGAACTTCTAATAACAATGAACGAAGCTCATCATATGGATAATAGCGATTTAAATGTTCGTGTCGATCAATCCAATCACGTAGGCCTTTAATTTCTTCCTGATTGATAATTCCATCAGAAACAATTCCATGACAATAGCCTTGAAGCGACTGTAAGTCCGCCGTAACTGCTTTAAAGTAAATATTAGAATCCTGGTATTGTTCAACGATCCAAAGCAAATCTTCCATTGCTTCCTCATCTGGAATTTGACCCCGCGTCAGTCTGTCAACAGCTGAAATAATTTCCACGAACGGTTCTCTTCTCGATAAGTGAATATTATCAGCAGTCCAATTTCGAAGCTCATGAATCTCCTTTTCGTTTACATGTCCATCAGCCAATATGCCTTGAATAATTCCAGATAAGGAATTTATCCCTTTATCAGCCTCTTGCTTGGCTGTATATTTTCTATAAGCTTCCATTCTCTTTTCTTTGCTTCTATCTTTTGCGCCTAAAGGTGTTAAGACGAAGTAACGAAAACCATGGCGGAAAATAAAGAAGTTTTTTCACCCCCCCCTACTAATAAAGCGAGGATTTTAAGTCGGGGTGGCAGGATTTGAACCTACGACCTTCCCGCAAGGGCGGGACGCAATATCGGCTACGCTAATTTCTTTTAGTGATATGATACCGAGCTATACTTATTTCTTTCGTGATAAAACAAAAAAAGCCAGCTTTTCAGCTGGCTTTTTTATGTCGGGGTGGCAGGATTTGAACCTACGACCTCCTGCTCCCAAAGCAGGCGCGATACCGGGCTACGCTACACCCCGAATTCCCTTGTATGATGCGATTCTTAGAGCGATTTTTCTAAGAATATCCCGCATCGGGGCTGCAAATGTAAGAAAAGATTATACAATCTAAAAAAAAATTTAATTTTTGGAAAAAAAATGTCAGGATGCCCAAGCACTGCCTACCTATGACCAATACGAAAAGAAATCCGTGTGGGTAGAATACACGGATATTTCTGTAAATTTCAGCCTATGAAACCAAGCTCAAGTGTCAAAAATGGATTAAGAGCCATCCATCTTCAACTTACCCAATTCTTGGAGCAAATTCCAAGTGATACCTACGCCTTGCCCCTTCCTGTTCTCAAACAAAATAGCATCGGAAAACATTGCCGCCATATTCTTGAAGGACTCGAAGCCCTGCTCCCTGCAGCCGAGGAACAAGAAATCAACTACGAAAAACGGAAACGTCAATTAATCTATGAGGTGGATGAACGTGCCTTTAGGCAGCGGATGGACGAACTCATCGATGCTTTGGTCAACTACGACTTGAATCGAATCATCCATGTGAGTCATGAGCCCTTTCCTGGAGAATTGCCTGCCGAACACTTGCATACAAGCATTGGCCGTGAGCTGCTTTATAATATGGAACACATGATCCATCATATGGCCATCATACGCATTGCGGCCTGCGAGCTAGGAATCGAACACCTCGTTCCTGAAAATTTTGGTATTGCCTTTTCCACAGTTCAGCATCAACAGAAATAATGTGCACCCTCACGTATATCCCTACTGACCAAGGTTTTCTCTTTACGAGCAATCGCGACGAGAAAAAACGACGCGCTACAGCCCTTGCCCCTGCAAGCTACACGATTCATGACCAAGAAGTCGTATTTCCAAAAGATGGCGCTGCGGGAGGAACTTGGTTTGCTGCTTCCGACACCCTTAAATTATGCCTTTTGAATGGGGCGTTTACTGGTCATATTCCATCGCCTCCATACCGATTGTCTCGTGGCTTGGTGCTTTTAGATGCTTTTGGCTATTCGGATTTCACGGCATTTTACCACGAATATTCTTTTACCGGAATTGAACCTTTTACCCTCGTGGCCATTGATACCAAGGACGAGAAAAAATTGCATGAACTCCGTTGGGACGGGATCCATACTTTTTTAAGAGAATTAGACGCGATTCAGGCGCAGATATGGTCTTCAGCGACTCTTTATCCTGAACCTGTTCGTAAAAAACGCAAAGAGTGGTTCCGTGAGTTCTTAGCCAAACACCCCATTCCTAGTCAGGAAGACATTCTCGAATTCCACCAATTTTCGGGTGAAGGCGATAAAAGCATCGACTTAGTTATGGAACGAAACGATACTTTGCAAACTTTATCCGTTAGCTCCCTCAAGCAAAACGAAGATTCCTTCGACTTGCACTATCTTGATTTAGTGGAAGGATCCCGTTTTCATACCCAATCGAAACAACATGTACCCGAATAAGCAAAAATGGCGCTTTGAATATTGGCCTATTGGGCTGGTCTATTTCCCCACCCTCTTTTATTGGGCGTATTTGGCTATTCGTGCGCGGGCATTATTTTATATGACGGCCGCAAATCCTGGCATTGAGTTGGGAGGCTTTTTTGGTGAATCGAAGTCCGGCATCCTTGATTTAGTACCCGATAAATACAAACCACAAACCCTTTTTATCAACCCACTATCTCCTAGCTGGCGTGAAGAACAGCGACTTTACGGTCCTGCTTACCCTTTGGTAGCCAAACCCAATGTGGGCGAGCGCGGAAATGGTGTGGAGCTGATGCATTCTGAAACTGAGCTTATCGCCTTTATGAAAGGAAAAACTGAAAACTACCTGCTTCAAGAATTCTCTGCCTATCCCTTAGAATATGGCGTGCTTTTTTACAGAATGCCAGGGGAAACGGAAGGAAATGTGACCTCCATAACGGGCAAGAAGTTTATGCAAGTAACAGGCGACGGACTCCTCAGTATTCGGCAATTAATGCAAGCCAATTACCGCTACTCCTTGCAAATAGAGCGTTTAGAAAAACAGATTGACCTAGAAGAAATCCTTGCAGCTGGAAAAAACATGCTCCTCGAACCCATCGGAAATCATTGCAGAGGGACTGAATTCACGAATGAAAATCGCCTTATCACTAAGGCCGTAAGCGAACAATTTTCGCGCATTGGTGGAGAAATGGAGGGCTTTTATTTCGGTAGATTTGACCTGAAAGCAAAACAAGAAAGTGACTTAGAAACCGGCGAGTACCTTCATATTATGGAAGTGAATGGAACCACGTCTGAAGCCGGACATATATACAGCCGTGGGTTTGGTGTATGGAATGCCTACCGCGTTATTTTCTCTCAGATGCACTTGATCTACCAAATTAGTCTAGCCAATCATAAGCGTGGCGTGGCTTATTCGCCGTTCAAAGAGTTTACAAGTACTGTATGGAAGCACTTTTTTCCTAAAAAAGCACGTACTTCCCCCTCGATGGATCTAAAAAAATGGGCTTAATACTACTTTTTCTCCTTGCAACGGGCACCAGCTTTTTGGGTTCCCTGCAAATGGGACCTGTAAATAGCGAGGTTCTTCGTTTTGCCATCCGAGGCAGGAAGAAAGAGGCCCTGCTTACTGGATTTGGTGGTGCTATTCCTGAAATCCCCTATGCACTAATTGCGGTATACCTCATTCAACATTTGAAGCTATTCCCTTTTTTACGTCCTGCCTTTGCCTGGCTCTTTGTCGTGGTAATCGTGGCCTTCGGATTTCGACTTCTTTTCAAAAAACCCAAAGAAATGGAGGTAGAAACTTACCAAATCAAACGTTCACCCTTTGCTATAGGTTTCATCCTAGCTTCCCTCAATCCGCAAATCATTTTCTTCTGGTCGGGCATTCTCGTTTTGCTGGGGTATGAATCATTGACATGGACTGAAGGATTCGCTTTTGCATTGGGTGCCGCTTCGGGAGCCTTTTTACTTCAGTTCCTTGCGGTACAAATTGGTTCTCGCCTTTTCCGCTCCGGACGGATTAAAAACCTCAATAATGTTGATCGGGTTATTGGTGGGGTCTTGATTTTGATTGGACTTTGGGTTGCGGTAAAAGAAATTTTCCTTTAAATTTTTAGTTTACTGTCAGGAATCGAATTGCCGTGCGACTGCTATGCATGAAACTGCTCTACACAGCTTTATTCCTCACTCTTAGCGTTACTGCATCACTTGGTCAAGGAGATGCAATAAGTCGTTGGACAAGCATATTCCCAAATGCCACCTATACGGTGCTTACTATTGATATGGCTATACCTCATATCAATTCCTGTGAAGCATTAAATGAAAAGCCAGTGCTCCTCCCGGCAGACTTTGAAGCCATTCGGCCTCTTACCTTTTTAGATCATTTCTATTTTGGAGGAAGCAATGATTTAATTGGATTACGCCCCGTGGCTATAGCGCAACATTTCATGCCTGACCCGATGCTAAGAAACCTTCAAACCTTTTATGTACGAAGCAGTATTGGCCTTAAAAAACGGACTCGCTTGGTGATGCATTGTGAGTGCTTGGTCTTAATAAAAACCATGTCGAACATGACCTTTCTTTTACCCCAACTTGGAATTCGTCAACTATTTTAAAATCAAACATGAAAAAATTATTCTTACTCCTATTTGCACTCAGCGCTTTTGTAATGGCCGATGCACAATACCTAAAAAGTCCTAACCAAGCTTTAGACCTTTCCTTCTCCAGCAATGAGTCGCAAAATGCCTTCTCATTAAGTTGGAGTCATTTGCACGGACTGGGTAAAAAGAAGAATTTCCGGATTGGTTATGGAATTCGTTATAGCCAGAATTTTGGATCCAATCAAGATTTTGTAACTGCCCCTGCCAAGCTTACCAGTGGACAAACAGGCCTCGGCGTTCTCTTTTCTGAATATATACCAGAAAATTTCGATACCCTTAGCTTCGCAAACTATTCTGTAGGAAGTGTCAACCTGAGTATTCACCTGAATTATAGAATCAAAAGCAGATGGGAAATTGAGTTTAATATAGATGCAGTGGGTGTCAGCTTTGGCAAAAAACAAGAGGCTAAGTATGAAACGAGCAAAAACACCGGATTCGGAAAAACCCAACTTGCTTCGCCTACCAGTCCGAATCTTTTACTTACCAGCGATAATGATATTGGTAGCCTGAACTCCGAACTGATGGCCCGTTATTGGTTCAAACCCCAATGGTCAGTGAAAGCTGGAGCCACCTTCATCTTTTCCGAATACACCACCGACAAAAAACTTTACCTAGAAAACGACCGCTTTCGAAACAAAGCATTGATGGGAATGGTCGGTATTTCATATAACCCTTTTAGAAAATAGTATGCGCATCATCCCATTATTCATCTTAAACCTATTCGTATTCAACAGTTTTGCTGGAAGTCAAGATATTATCGAAAGCAGCATTCGTTTTGATATTAAAAATGCCGGAATCACCGTTGAAGGAAATTTCAGCGGCTTAGAAGGAAGCATTCATTTTGACCCCGCTGATTACACCAAGTCGCATGTTGATCTCAGTATAGCGAGCAATTCCATTCAAACAGGTATCAACTCGCGCGATAATCACTTGAGAAAAGCAGAATACTTTGATGTGGAGCATTTCCCAAGCATTCGTTTGAAGTCTAGATTTTTTGGAAAAGCTACTGAGGAGAATGCTTTTCGGGGTTATTTCACCTTGACCTTGAAAGGTATAAGCAAAGATATCACCCTTCCATTTACCTGCATCAAAGAGGGTGACAAGTACCGCATAAGAGGGTCATTCAACCTAAATCGTCGTGATTATGGCGTGGGTAACAAAAGCTTAATTATGGGAGATGAAGTGACTATTCATATCAATATTTTGGTATCGAGCGAAGCCAAAAGCAAGAAGCAAGGAAGCCAGTTTCCGAAACAAACGGAATCTATGCCTAGAAATAATTTATTATATTGGATTTACATTAAGCCTTAAGTTGATGAATATTAAATCAATAGTTTCGTGGATACTAGCTGTTATAGCCGCCTTAATCTTCTTACAGACCTTGTTTTTCAAATTCAGTGGAGCAGAAGAAAGCATCTATATATTTACTCAAGTAGGCATGGAACCCTGGGGGCGCTATGCCAGCGGGATTGCAGAGCTTTTTGCAGCCATTATGCTACTACTCCCAAGAACACGGGGTTATGGCGCATTATTGGGGCTTGGAGTTATTTGCGGCGCGCTATTCTTTCACCTAACAAGTTTAGGCATAGAAGTACAGAATGATGGGGGCCTATTATTCATCTATGCTATTGTGATCTTTTTCAGTTGTTCCATCCTTCTTTTCATCCATAAAAAACAACTTCCTTTTAAATTATTCCACCGACCATGAGAAAACTAGTACTTGCTTGTCTCCTATTTTTTGCAGCTTCTAGCTTCGCTCAAGTTCCAAAAACGGTTTTAGTTGAGCATTTCACCAATAGCTATTGCAGCGTATGTGCCAGCAGAAACCCTGGACTTTTTGCCAATTTGGCCAATTTCCCAAATGCCTTGCATTTGAGTTATCATCCGAGTTCTCCTTATAAGCAATGCCCTTTGAATCAGTACGACAAAGAAGGGAACGACGGTAGAACAAATCATTATTCAATCTATGGGTCTACCCCTCGTGTTGTAGCGAATGGAGTTCCCTTAAGCCCACAAACAAGCCTGGCTAGCTCTCAGTTTATTGATGATATCAAGAATGAGATGAGCGATTATTCCATAGAAGTAAACTGGTCGCAAATAGGACCAACAGATTCTATACGTATTGATGTGAGAGTGAAGTTGGAGTCAGCCAATAGCCAAACAAAGGGACAACTCTTTGTTGGTTTGTTTCAAGACACTGTATATATGATAAGTCAAAACGGAGAAGAAAACCCTCCTCATGTATACCGCGGAGGACCACTTGGCCTGAAGCTCATTAACTTACCAACTACATTAGGCAGTACAGAAATTACCCGTATTATGATGGCTCCATTGAGTGGCTTGGAAGATGTTCCTTTGTATGCAGCAGCTATTGTTACAAACGGTATGGGCGAATATGAGCAGTCAGCACGCTCAGCCAGTCATTCAAGCCTTCCTACCCTATTGAAAGAACATTCAGAACAGGCGTTCACCCTCTATCCAAACCCTAGCAATGGTGCTGTATTTCATTCACTTGATGCAGATATTGCTGTTCGTATTATGGACTATACCGGAAAAAGCTATTTTGAGGGACTTTGGATGAGGTCCACTGCCTTGCCATCTAAACTTAAAGCGGGTATTTATTTGATTGAAGTAGAATATCAGGGAGTGATTGGTACTCAGAGACTGGTCCTCTACCCCTAATTTAAAACATAAAAAAAACCGGCTCTAGGGGGAGAGCCAGTTTAATTTATTTGATGGATTACTCCAATCCGAACTAGAGGATATAATCTACCATTAGCAAATCAAAACTAATAAAGGGAATTCTTCTTTTTTCTACCCTCTGCTGAATGGTCTACCCTGATTGTTGAATGGCAGGAAAACATCTATCAATACCCAATTGCTTCCTTTAAAACAAGGCCAGTACAGGCACTTGGGTACTGTATTCCTAGAATTTCGCTGATGCTTGGAGCAATATCTGTTATACATACTTTCCGACTGCTTTTGCCTGCCATAATTCCATAGCCGTACATTAAAATAGGGACATGCGTATCATATGTATAGCCACTTCCATGCGTGGTTCCATATTGCCAATGTTCCATCCATCCAGGCATGGTTTGCATAAATAAATCACCTGAACGCTTGGGGTGATATCCATTGCGTATGAGCTCTAAATAGGGAGATTGCCCTTCGAATACATCTTCCAAACTCCAGACTGCATAAATGCCTTCTTCCCCTTTCAATGCTGCTTGGCAGGTTTCAATTACCGCTTCCATATCCAAGTCTAATTCCACAATCTTGGCATGATCCAAATAAATCTGTTCATTATAAATGCCTAAGAGCAAGGATGCACCATACTTGGCCGTGAGTATCTGCGTTAATTTCGCTTGTATAGAATCAATACGAAAAACTCCTCCTGGTATTCCGTAGTCCATGAGTTGCGCAGGTACTTCATTGGCCCCATGATCTGCTGTGAGGAAGACGGTATAATTTCCTTTGCCCAGCTTGGAATCTAATTCTTTCAATAAGCGCGCAATTTCGAGGTCTAGGCGCAAGTACATGTCTTCAATCTCCACAGCTTGTGGACCAAAAAAATGGCCCGCATAATCCGTGGCGGAAAAGCTCAAGCAGAGAAAATCGCAGTATTCGTCTTCGCCCATATGCTCCCCTTCAATGGCAGCAATACTCGCGTCCACTAAAAAGCTATTGCTATATGGGGTAAAGCTCAGCAGTTTATATCCCCAATCTTTTTGGAGTTCCTTTAAATCGTAGGGGAAAACAGGTGCTCTTCCCTTGTAAAATTGTCCTTCGTAGGCATTATCATCTGGTGCAGAAGCGGTATAACTGGCTACTGGATAGAGGGTATTCCATGTTTGATCCAAGTATTTTAATGCCTTTCCTTGTTTATTGAAGGCGGTCATCCATGCAGGAAGTTCCTCTCCATACCAATTGCTACTTTGCAATTTCCCTGTTTTCGCATCATACCAAAAAGCTCCATTCGCGGCATGACCAGCAGGAAGAATGGCTCCCCGGTCCTTCACACTGATTCCAATGATTTTACTTCGTTTTGAGGTGGCAAGGGCCAATTGATCGGTCATGGTAGAGGAATACATGTTTTTCGGCGACATCCCCTTTCCAACTCCTCCAACAAGCGTTGCACTAGTGTCCTCTGAGCAATACATCATATCACCTCGCTGGCGGTCGTACCAATCATTGGCTACGATACCGTGATTGGAAGGAGTGGTGCCTGTATAGATACTCGCATGACCCGGCCCCGTATAAGTAGGAACATAATTAAATTGGGCATTGGAATAGGTAAAACCCTCTCCCATCAGTCGCTTAAACCCGCTGTCTGAAAAGCGTGATTGATAACGCTGCAAGTAATCATAACGCATTTGATCCACCACAATACCCACCACCATCTTTGGCTGGGCCCAGAGTCCAACTTGAGTTATTAATCCTGCTAAGAGTAAGAAAAAGCCACGTTTCATGGCGCTAAGATAGGTTTCAGCTTTGTCATGAATGTTATATTTTCGTTACCTACATCTAACACAAAATTTGCTTAAAATTATTTTTATGGATATTAGCATAAATACCCCTGCCCTACTTTTCCCGGCCATTAGTTTGGTCATGCTGGCGTATACCAACCGCTATTTGGCTTTGGCTTCCGTAGCTCGGAATCTACATGACCAATATCTACTGGATAATAAAGTGAGCATCTCCGCTCAAATTCGCAATCTCCGCTTTCGCCTGCGTTTGGTTCGTCAGATGCAATTATTTGGGGTAATAAGCTTTCTTATAGCCTTGGGCAGTATGTACTTCATTTATTTAGGGAAGATGGATGCCGCTCATTACACCTTTGCTACGAGCATGGTTTGTTTTGTCATTTCACTGATAATCTCTTTGATAGAAATTTGGAAGAGCATCGATTCAGTTGAAATTCACCTGAGCGATATCGAAGAATCAGATCCGAATTCTATGGTGGACTACCTGAAGAAAAAAGTGCGCAAAAACTAAGCGAAGTATCCCTGCATTGCTTTATTTTTCCCTATGAAGTGGATTAATGCAAGCGGACTCATCCTGCAATTTTTAGCCTTTTGGTTTGCTGCTCCTGAACTCTTGGGAGAATCAACCTTAAAGCGCTTTGAATCGGGACTGCGCAAGTTTATAGGCCGAATCCCTATTCTTCTTCTTATGGTCGGCGTATTGGCCTATGCCTTCCTCTTTGCTGTAATTGGATTGATGAAGGGGTTAGATGCTGCAAAGCACGGAATGGAAGAAACAGAAATGTACCGTTTCTTTTGGGTTTTAGGACTGTCTAGTCTCGCCTATTTTGTGGCTATCATCTTCTATAAGCGTATCCTAAATTGGCTCGATAGAAAGCTGGCACTCCCGCTCACTGAGAAACTCATCCATAATAATCAAACCAGGAAAACAGCCTTATTGATTGGCGGCGTTCTTTTTAGCATTGGATTTATTCTCCAGCGATCTGCCGTGATTATTGCTCCGAATTAAGCACACTTATTTTTTCACGGTGAATTCCGGCTTCGTCCGTCCAGCTGAGCCAGTAAATTCCAGAAGGAACAGCCTCATAAAAAACAACCAAACCTTCTCCTTCTTCTTGCAAACGCACAGGAATAGTTTGTCCTACTGCATTCATCATACTTAATTCCTTTAAGCCAATACTATGCTGTATGCGCAAAAAGCCTGAAGATGGATTAGGGTAAACGATGCTGCTTGCTTCCAAGGTTTCCAAGCCATTTGGGTCTTGCAAACGGAAGGTCCATATTTCACTCCATGGTCCAGAATTACCAGAAACGCTTGAGCGCACTCTCCACCAGTAGTTTTTGCCATAACTCAAGCTAACCGAGTTATTCGCGGGATTGATCAATACAGGGGCCTTAAAGCCTGAGTCGGTTGTGAATGACCAAGTTTCTGAGAACTCTCCAAATTCCTGTCCCGCTGAATTCCTTCCGATTACCTGCCAGTAATAGGTTGTGAGTGGCTGAAGGGCTAAGGCAGAACTCGTGGTATTAACTGTTGCCTGATTAGTAATGATTTGATTGAACAAACTATCTGTAGCCTATTCATAGCGATACGAAGCCGCTCCAGAATAGGCTTTCCAAGTCAGTTTGCTTGAAATCGCTACATTCACTGCTTCATTTGCAGGACTTAATAATGTAGGGGCAATACGAGCTCTGGCAGTAAATTTCCACGTATCGGACCAGTCGCCGGGATCCTTGGAATGAAAGACTTTTACCTTCCAGAAATACGACGTGATTTTCACCACCGCCTACGATCAATATGCCTTGAAAGCCTTTAATGTGAGCGCGAGCCATTATCTGCTCAAACCCATTAGTCCTAAAGAGTTAATATCAGCCGTTACAAGAGCGCTAGAAAGCACCCAAAGATTTGATGATAGCAAGGGAAAATTGGACTTCCTGAGAGAGGTTCTCAAAGACCGCACAGTGGCTTATCCTGACAAAATACTCGTACCCAATAAAAAGGGATATGAAATTGTTAAAATTGATCAGCTTCGTCGAATTGAGGGGGATAGAAATTATGCCAAGCTCGTACTTAAGTCGGGAGAACAGCATACAATTGCGAAAACCTTACGTGAAATGGAAGAATCGCTGAACCCCCGCAAGTTTTGTCGGGTACATCAGAGTCATATTGTCAATATCGAAGAAATCAGTGGTATCGGCTCAGGGGCCAATGCTGAACTGAGCATGCTTTCGGGAGAAGAAATACCAGTAAGTCGCAGTCGCAAGAAGGAATTGATGGACTTGCTCAAAACTCGCTGGTGATTTTTTCATCAGGTCTATGTCACATTGCCACAGAAAACTAAATTTGCGGAACCTCAAGAATCCACCAGCATGAATGAAGCAGAAGGCGTACGCATCAATAAATATCTCAGTGAAGTAGGTTATTGCTCACGTCGTGCTGCTGATACGCTCATCGAACAAGGCAAGGTAACTATCAATGGGAAAGTTCCAGAAATGGGCACCAAGGTGATGCCGAACGACCAAGTGAAGGTGGAAGGTAAATTGGTTTCTCCTCCTAAGGAAGAGTTTGTGTATTTAGCCTTCAATAAGCCTGTGGGAATCGTTTGCACCACAGATACCAAAAGAGAGAAGAACAATATTCTCGATTATATCGGCTACCCGAAACGTATCTTCCCAATAGGCCGTTTAGACAAGCCGAGCGAAGGACTTATCTTTTTGACCAATGATGGAGATATTGTCAATAAGATTCTCCGCGCTCGAAATAACCACGAGAAAGAGTATATCGTTACCGTGAATAAGCCCATCAATGCCTCCTTTGTGCAAAAGATGGGAAATGGCATTCCTATTTTAGATACGATTACACGCAAATGTGAGGTAGAACAAACGAGCGCAAATACCTTTCGCATCGTGCTGACCCAAGGCTTAAACCGACAAATCCGCCGTATGTGCGAGTATTTGGGCTATGAAGTAACCAGGCTCAGACGTGTGCGTATCATGAATATAAAACTGGACCTACCAGTAGGAAAATGGCGTTACCTAAGTGCCAAGGAGATGAAGGAAATCAACCGCTTGGTGGCCGACTCTGCGAAAACTTTCGACGAGTAAGCTCCCTTTTCTAAATCTCCTTATCTTTGCGGCCGGAATAATCAAGCATATGTCAGGATTTCAAGTAACTACATTAGGTCAATTTATCATCGAGCGTCAATCCGAAATTCCAGGAGTTAAAGGCGAATTCTCTCGTTTATTGCGCGATATAGGCATTGCTGCCAAAATCATAAGCCGGGAAGTAAATAAGGCCGGACTTGCAGAAATCCTTGGAGAAACTGGAAACGAAAACGTGCAAGGTGAAGACGTAAAGAAGCTTGATATCATTGCCAATGACTTAATGATTGACTGCTTGAGTAAAGGTGGAGAATGCTGTGCTGTGGCTTCGGAAGAAGATGAGCATATCATCCCAATCACGATTCCACAAGCAAAAGATGCAAAATACGTAGTAATGATGGATCCTTTGGATGGATCAAGCAATATTGATGTGAACGTAAGCATCGGAACTATCTTTTCCATCTTTGAAAGATTAAGTCCCGTGGGATCAGTTCCAACGGAAGCCGATTTCTACCAACCTGGAAACAAATGCCTTGCGGCAGGATACATGATTTATGGAACGTCGACCATGTTGGTTTATACCACTGGTAATGGTGTAAACGGATTTACTCTCGACCCATCTATCGGCGAATTTTGTTTGTCGCACCCAACTATCATCACGCCTAAAACAGGCAAAATATATTCAGTGAATGAAGGCAATAGAGCCGATTTCCCTGCTGGATTGAAAACGTATATCGATTGGTGCCAACAGTATGATAAAGATACCAACCGCCCATATTCAAGTCGCTATATCGGATCTATGGTTGCAGATGTACATAGAAACCTGCTTAAAGGAGGAATCTTTATTTATCCAATGACCACCAAGAAGCCTGAAGGAAAATTGCGCCTTTTGTATGAGTGCAATCCAATGGCCTATATCATTGAACAAGCAGGTGGTCGCGCTACCAATGGCTATGGTAAAAGAATCTTAGATATTGTCCCTACTCAACTTCACGAACGTTCACCGATTCTAATGGGATCGGAAGACATGGTACGCCAGCTTGAAGCATTGCTCGAGGGCGAAACCCAAGCACAATGAAAGTATTTAAATTCGGTGGTGCTTCGGTAAAGAATGCCGAAGCAGTTCAAAATGTGGCGAAAGTACTACGGCGCTTTGAAGGAGAGTCTCTACTCATCGTGGTCTCTGCCATGGGTAAAACAACCAATGGACTAGAGCGCTTGGTAAAGGCCTATGTAGCACATGATACCACGGCTATGCAGTCTGTCTATGAAGAAATAAAAGCCTTCCATACTGAAATCATTGATGGTCTTTTAAAACGCGCCGATAGTCATGCTTACGACGATATTGAAAACCTATTCATTGAGCTCGAATGTTTGCTTGAAACACAGGCAGAAGGCTCCTACGACTATAATTATGATCAGATTGTGAGCTATGGAGAAATTTTCTCAAGCCGCATCATGAGCACTTATTTAAAGGAATCGTCCATTGCCAATCGCTGGATTGATTCACGGAACTTCATCCAAACGGATAACCATTACCGTGAAGGAAAAGTGGATTGGGACCTTACGTCTACCATCATAGCCAAAAAGCTTAAGCCCATTGTACAAAAGCAAATGGTGGTGACCCAAGGGTTTATCGGACAAACGGCGGATAAGCAAACCAGCACGCTCGGACGAGAAGGTTCGGATTATTCGGCAGCCATCTTTGCCTATGGATTGGATGCAGAATCTGTGACCATTTGGAAGGATGTAGCGGGGGTGATGAATGCCGATCCGAAGCGGATGCAGAATGCGGTGAAAATTGATGGCTTGAACTATACCGTGGCCATCGAGCTAGCCTACTATGGGGCAACGGTTATCCATCCAAAAACCATTCAGCCCTTGCAGAGTAAGGGCATTCCTTTGTTTGTGCGCTCTTTTATGCACCCAGAAAATGCGGGAACCGAAGTGAGCATAGCCATTCACGAAGAGAACACCATGCCTTTCTATATTTTTAAAGATGATCAGGCCTATTTGCGTATCTCTTCCAAAGACTTTTCCTTTATCGCAGAAGAGCATCTCACCCATATTTTTGCCTTAATGAGTCAATACAGTGTGCGGGCGAACGTGATGCAAAACTCAGCAATTAGTTTCTCCTTGGTGGTGAATGATGATCCAGCCCGAGTTGATGCTCTCTTGGAGGCCCTTTCATCCGACTACCAAGTACAGGCTGAAAGAAATACCCAGCTGATTACCGTAAGGAATTACGAAGGAGCTGACTTAACAAGTTTAGTGGGCACACGTAAAGTGTGGTTAGAGCAAAGAAGTCCGAAGGTATTGCAGCTTTTGGTTGCCCAGGCTTAAAGTCCTTCTTCTACGTATTTGGCGCGGAAAATCTCTGAATGGATAAAAGCCTTTCTAGCGTCAAATCCATCTTCCTCTAAAATGACTCTGCCTAGGGATGCAGGATCTTCCTTTTTCTCCATGGCTTGCTCCAGTTCTTGAATATGGACGTCCAATGGAGTATCATCGGTTTCTAAGCTATAGGATTCTTGGTTGAGGTGTTCCGTCCAATCAAATTCTTTTTCTCGCTCATAGATGGCGCGTGCTGATACTTCAGGAACATGGTCGATGGACTTCTCGTAGCGTGGAACCGGAACTGGTTTTATTTTCTCCTCTTTATCCTCTTCATAATAAATGGTCTTATCCTGAGATTTCTCTTCGCTATTTCTTGTCAGAATTTCTTGCAATTCTTCCTCCCAAGATTTTTTATCTGGTGAAGGATTTGTATTCGCTCGTGCATCTTCACGCTTCTTGGCAGCCTTCCTTGCAGCTACGACCAAGTAAATAATCAGAGCAATGATGTAGAAAAGGATTTTTAAATTCATATACTTGTCATCAAATGTAAGGCATAAATTGGAACAAAGAATCATCTATACCCTGCTTTTAGGAAGCAATCTTGGCGATAGAAAGCGTTATCTCTCTTCAGGCACCGAGCTATTAGAAAAGTACGGACGCCTATTGGGGGCAAGTTCTATCCAAGAAAGTAAGGCTTGGGGAAAAACAGATCAAGATGATTTTTTCAATCAAGTTTTATTGCTAGAATCAGATTTGGAACCTCAAGAATTACTGGATGCCATCCATGATATTGAAGAGGCCTTAGAACGTACGCGGCAAGAAAAATGGGGTCCGCGCACTTTGGATATTGATATTCTTTATGCCCAAGACTTGGTGATGGAAACAGAAACACTCAGCATTCCTCATCCACTCATTCCTGAACGTATGTTTACCCTTGTGCTTTTAAATGAAATTGCGTCTGACTTTGTTGACCCGAAAACAAAAAAATCATGTGCCGAAATGCTCAAGGCACTGAGTCGAACTAGCTAATACTGCTGCGAACTTTTGCAGTGAACTCGCGCAAAGCGATTTTAAATTCCATCCCTCCTGCCATCAATTCCAAAATGTATTTGGCCGCAAAGGCATGCGTGAGTTGTTCCCCCTCATCCTCCCCTTCAATTTCAATCGCAGGAGTTTCTCCGTTTAAAATAGCCACCTCGGCAATGGATACTTCTTCCAGGGAATAGGTCTCCACCACTTTTTTAACGATTGGAATTTTCATCTTCAGCGATCCTTTCTATCAAACGTTCTACCACTTCCTCTTTCGAGGTAAAGTCAGAGGCTACTAATTTTCCATCCTTAAAAGTAGCGAAAAAAGGCAAATTGCTTACCCCTGCTACTTGACGTGCATTCGGACTTTCCTCTGCATTTACATCCAAAAAGGTAATCCCCTCGTATTCGGGTTTATCAGACAAGCGGATGAACTTCGGAGCAAAAAGACGGCAATTGCCACACCAGTCGGCATAGAACTTCACCACCACTTTAACGTTCGAACCAATTATTTCACTAAATTTTGAATCAGAAACTTTATTAACCATGCTTTTAATTTGAGGTATGATTGATGTAGCTACATCAAATCAAGTTCCAAAAATACTAAACCATTTTCAAATCATATTGTTTCGTTTAAGCCATGCAAGGATTTCGCTTTAGTGAATATGATGCTCCCAAAGGAAAATCAACCTTTGATCAACTCTTTGATATCTTCAAAGAATTGCTCGTATTTACCTCGGGAGATGTGGATGAGTCCATTAGCTGGCTGACTCAGCTCGACAAGGAATACGAAATCACCACCCCTGAATATGGTATTGGCGATTTTATTGAAGACCTCAAACGTAAAGGTTATTTAGAGCAAGAAACGCCCGAATCAGGAACCTTGCTTCCCACTCCAAAAACGGAAAAGATGCTGCGCAACGATGCGTTGGAGCAGATTTTCGGGAAGTTAAAGAAAGGATTGAGCGGACAACATGGTACCCGCATCGCTGGAAAAGGCGATGAAAGCTCCGGAGACTTACGTCCTTATCAATTTGGCGACTTACCCGAGCAAATAGCCATGACTGAATCCCTTCGAAATGCCCATATACGCGGAGCTAGTTTGAGTGAAGAGGATTTGGTAGTTCAGGAAACCGAGCTCAAAACGCAGATGTCGACCGTATTAATGATTGATATCTCCCATTCCATGATTCTGTATGGAGAAGACCGCATCACTCCTGCCAAAAAGGTTGCGATGGCACTGGCCGAACTGATCACCACCCGCTACCCCAAAGACACGCTTGATATTTTAGTTTTTGGCGATGATGCATGGCAAATTGAAATCAAAGACCTGCCCTATTTACAAGTGGGTCCTTATCATACCAATACCGTAGCGGGCTTAGAGCTTGCAATGGATCTTTTGCGCAGAAGGAAGAACCCGAATAAGCAGATTTTTATGATTACAGATGGAAAACCAAGCTGCTTGAAAGAAAATGGCGGCTATTATCAAAACTCTTTCGGGCTCGACCGCAAGATTGTTAACCGCTGTTTGAATATGGCCGCTGCTGCCAAACGCTTAAAAATACCCATTACCACTTTTATGATTGCCCGCGATAACTACCTGCAAGCTTTTATTCAAGAGTTTACAGAGGCCAATGGCGGAAAAGCCTTCTTCACCGGTCTCGGTGGATTGGGCGAAATGATTTTACACGATTACGCACGCAATAAAAAAAGACGCTACTAATTCATGAACGCACCCAGCATTAATACCCTTGGCGAACTAAAAAAGCAAGGCTATAAATCACGCAGTATCCGTGAAGAACTCAGAGAAAATCTCATCCAACAAATGCGCGATGAACAGTCCCGCTTTCCAGGAATTATCGGATATGACGATACAGTTATTCCCGACCTCGAACGCGCTATTCTAAGCGGACATAATATCAATTTGCTTGGTTTACGCGGACAAGCCAAAACGCGCATTGCTCGCGGCATGACGGAGCTTTTGGATGAATGGATTCCTGTATTGGAAGGTACTGCTATGAATGAAGACCCCTTCCATCCTATCTCTTCTGAAGGCAAACGCATCCTACAAGAAAAGGGCGACAAAGCCCCAATAGGATGGTTAAACCGTAGTGAGCGTTATGGTGAAAAACTTGCCACACCCGATGTGAGCACGGCCGATTTAATTGGTGATGTAGATCCGATTAAGGCAGCCAACCTACGTTTAAGTTATGCGGATGAAGAAGTAATTCATTATGGAATCATCCCTCGATCCAACCGCGGGATCTTTGTTATAAATGAAATTCCTGATTTGCAGCCAAGGATTCAAGTAGCCTTGTTTAACCTCTTGCAAGAAGGCGATATGCAAATTCGTGGTTTCAAGTTGCGCATTCCTTTGGATATTTTGTTTGTCTTTACCGCCAACCCAGAAGATTATACCAACCGAGGTGCTATTGTTACGCCCTTGAAGGACCGAATCGGTTCACAAATCATTACCCACTATCCGAAAACACGTGCGCTAGCAAGGGAAATAACCGCACAAGAAGCAGCGTTGACCCAAGCACAAAGAGGCCATATCTCCATTCCTGAATTGGCCTTGGACCTGGTCGAGCAAATAAGCATCGAAGCCAGAAAGAGTGAATATGTAGATGCAAAAAGTGGCGTTTCGGCGCGTTTGAGTATCTCGGCCCTCGAAAATCTAGTAAGTGCGGCTGAACGACGCATGCTCTTGAATAAGGAGAAATCTACCCAGATTCGAATAAGCGATTTCCATGCGGTGATTCCAGCCATTACAGGGAAGGTAGAATTGGTATATGAAGGAGAACAAGAAGGAGCCGGAATTGTGGCGCAGAAGCTCATCGGACAAGCCATTCGCTCCATTTTTGCCGAGTATTTTGGAGATCCTGAAAAGCTAAAAAAGAAGACCGAAAAGCACGCCACCTTTGATATTGAGACTTGGTTTGCGGAGGGCAATCAACTCGATTTGCTAGATAGCATGGATGATAAACAATTTAGCAAAGCACTCAAAAACGTAAATGGTTTAGCAGATTTTGTGGCACAAAAAGGAATTAAATCCGACCAAAACCTATGGATGGAATTTGTGCTATTTGGCCTTTCTGAATATTCACGTTTAAACCGCGAGAGCATTGATGCCGGAGCCCGTTTTGCCGACTTAATGGGAAGCTATTTCCGTTTTGAAAACGAAGGCGAATAGGCTAAAAAGCACAATTCCCTTATTTTGCAGCACCAGATTTGACAAGCTCATGAAAATACGCGGCGCGAACCCAGAAGATATTTCACTAATTGCCCAATTCAATCAGAAGATGGCGCTCGAAACGGAAGATAAAACACTTCCTGACTCCCTCATCATTCCTGGAGTTGAAGCTGTGCTTAAAGATGCGGTCAAAGGCCGCTATTATGTTGCCGAAGAAGAGGGCACCATGGTGGGGCAATTAATGATCACCTACGAATGGAGCGATTGGCGGAATAAGACCGTCTGGTGGATCCAAAGTGTTTATGTGGAAGAAGCATTTCGGGGTAGAGGCATCTATAAAGGCCTCTATGAAGCCGTAAAAAAGGATGCAAAACAAGAGGGTATTCAAACTATCCGCCTGTATGTTGAGAAGGAAAATCATACCGCTCAGAAAGTGTATGAAAAACTAGGTATGGAGGAAACTGTCTATACCATGTACGAAGCTACTCTTCAATAAGCTCAGCATAAACAGGATTGACCTTTGAATAGCGTACTAGGACTTTTCTGGAGCTAGGCAAGGAATAGATAGTCGCAGCAGGCATGAGCTTCTTAAAGGTCTTTCCATTGACCGTATATTTATAATAGATGGTATAGGTCCTTTCGAATTTCACCTCAATTTCTCCAGGCGTAATGGCTGAATAATAAGCGAAATGGTAGGCTTTCATCAGGTTTGCTGATCCGATTCCCATTATTATAGAAAGGAACATACCAAGTGCTAAGTTGCGAACAATACGCTTCGATATTTGAAACGTGATGCGTCCTTTTAGTTCTTGATAGAGGTAGTGGGTATAATGCAAATTCTGCTCCCGCACATTCCCCACGAGAATGAGAAGAATAGCCAATATCAGCCGCGCTGGAGAAAAACTCTCCAGGGTATAGAACCAATTTTGAAAGAGGAAGATGGATCCAGTTGCGATGATGCCTATATTTAAGGAATGACGCAACCATAGCGGTGTTCCTGCACGAATTTCTTCCCAGTCTCTGATAATTTTTTGCTCGGCCTCTTGCTTTCTGCGCTGAATCAATTCCTCACGCATCTTCTTGCGCTTGGCTTCCTTTTGCTTCTCCGGGTCTTGTTTTAAGGCCATGTTCAACCCAGATAAACGTAAGTCGTATTCTTGCTTGGTATCTGATTCGCCTAACACATTATAGGCATTGGCAATTTCCTTGAATAATTCTTCTGCCTGCTTATTTCCAGGATTCTTATCTGGATGATAAAGAACTGCCAACTTTTTAAAGGCTTTGCGCACCTCCGTCAGGTTCGCATAGTTAGGCAGTCCTAGTATATGATAAAAACTCCGTTGCAAATTCTATATTCGAAAAGTGTTGACTTCACAAAATAACATATTGAATCGCTTTTGGCATTGGCCCATGGCGCTCTTTTTTTTATTCATCGGCTGTAAATCAACGAAAATGCAAGCTAACTTATTTGGCGAACAGGATTTTGCCAAGCTCACAAATAATCCAGATTGTTCATGGATCAATACGCCACTCCCTTCCCTCGATTCCACGATTATGGCGCAATTAAAGGAAAAAGATCTTGAAAAGTATTTTTTTAAAGTATACCTAGGCTGCTGGTGTAGCGATAGCAAACACTTGGTACCGGCTTTTGAAGCCATTCGTACGGAACTAGCTATTCCAAGAACGCGCATTCAGTATATCTCCTTAAACGAGGATAAAGAATCACCTTCCCGCAGCGAAAAAACGGATAGTGTCGCGTATGTTCCCACCTTTATTGTATATGATGGGGATAAGGAAATCGGACGTATTGTGGAAGTGGCGCGGCCAAATTTAGAGACCGTCCTGCTTGGGCTTTTCTGAACGCGGCACAAAATGGTAGCGGTACTCAATGGGCTTGGCATCTTCTGCTAAGTCTTCATCGCCCCCTTCCGCTTCCCAATACGGATAAATCCCATCCAAGTCAGAATCGTCCCAAACCTTCTTTGTATCATCATGAGGCCCTTCTTTGCGAAAAAAGAAAGCCAAAACTATTCCGCTCAAAAATCCTGCAAAATGACCTTCCCAGCTTACCCCTGGCTGCACAGGAAACATCCCCCAAACCAAGGATCCATAGAGGGTAATCACCACAAAAGATATCATGGTAAGTCCATTATTCTTTCTTACAAAACCACTAGCCAGCAAGAAAAAGGCGAGCGAATACACCAATCCACTCGCACCAATATGATAAGTAGAAGCTTGGCCGATGGTCCAGAGCCAGAGCCCATTCATCAGAAATTGCCAGAAAATAAGCTCCCAAGCAATATTCCTGAAAAAATAAAATAAGGTCGTTCCGAGCACCAGAATAGGAATGCTATTCGAGATAAGATGCTCCCAGTCGCCATGGAGAAACGGACTAAACAATATCCCTCGCAAGCCTTCTAAATGCAAGGGATGAACCCCATAAACAGACCAATGATAACCGCCCAATAACTCCAAAATAAAGGCAAGCCACATCAGCACCACCAAGAATATGGGGGGCATCAGGGCATTGACAAAATCATGGCAATCTTTACTCATTCTAGTTTGGGCTTTGCTAAAAGCGGGCCTATCCCTACTTTTGTCGGCAAATTGTCAGGAAATGTTTGGGAAATTAGCAGAAGCAAAACAAAAAGCCGAAGAAATTAAAGTGCGCTTAGAACAAGTCTCAGTAATGGGACTATCAAACGATAGCAGCATCAAGGTAATCGTTTCAGGAGGAAGACACGTTCTAGCTATTCAAACAGGCAATGCCGATATGAATAGCATAGAGGCTAAAAACTCGCTCATCCAGGCGATAAACCATGGATTGGATCAAGCCGACAAAGTGGCAGAGAGTGAAATGTCGGCTGTGGCCCAAGACCTATTACCCGGAGGACTCGGCATGCTTAGCACTATGTTTAAGAAATAAGAATCGATAAAAAAGAACCTATGTCTACCAACCTATTAACGGAAAGTAAAGGAAGCAATTTCTGGATAAGCATCAACCGGGCAGATAAAATGAATGCCCTGAATATTGATACCCTTCGTGAAATCAAGCTTGCCGTAGCAGAAGCCAATGCATCGGCTGCGATTAAAGTCATATTCCTTACTGGAGTCGGACAAAAAGCCTTCGCTGCAGGAGCGGATATTGCGGAATTAGCCTCATTTAGTGTGGAAGAAGGAACAAAAATGTCGGCAGATGGACATTCCGTAATGAATAGCATTGAGCAATCGCCAAAGCCAGTCATTGCGCTAGTAAATGGTTTCGCTCTTGGCGGTGGTTGTGAACTTGCAATGGCATGTCATATGCGTATTGCCTCGAATAATGCCCGTTTCGGACAACCAGAAATCAACCTTGGCCTTATCCCAGGCTTTGCGGGAACACAGCGTCTTTGTCAGCTTATTGGAAAAGGGAAAGCCATGGAATTACTGCTGAGTGGAAATGCCATCAAAGCAGATGAAGCACTTTCATTGGGCCTTGTCAACCAAGTGGTTCCTTTAGAAGAATTATATGCCACGGCCGAGAAATTCGCAGAAATCCTGAGTAGCAAATCTCCTGTTGCTTTAGCACGTGTTATTGAATCTGTTAATGCCCATTATTCCTTCGAACAAGATGGCTTCCAAAAAGAAATCAAAGAGTTCGGAGCGAGCTTTGGTACAGACGATTTCAAAGAAGGTACCCAAGCATTTTTACATAAGCGTAGTGCGCATTTTAAAGGGAGTTAAGCCGTTTCATCAATTTATTTATTCCCAAGCAAAATAAAACTTTAGTTATATTGATTTATTTTCTTTTATCTTGTTGACAGATTGAAAGAAGACTTAACCCTTCTTCTTTTGATTTTAAAATCTAAACAAAAACATTATGTCAAAAACACCTACGGTAGTCATAGCTGATGACCATCCTATATTCCTATTAGGACTGAAATCAGTACTGGAAAAAATGACCAACGAATTTGACCTTATCGGCGTAGCTGAAAATGGGAGTCAGGCGTGGGACTTAATCAAGAACAAAAAACCAGACATTGCTTTATTGGATATTGAAATGCCCGATATGTCGGGTTTAGATTTATGCGAAAAGGTGCGCGCTGAAAATCTCTTTACCAAAATAATTGCTTTGACAGTTCATAAAGATGAGGATATTTTTAATCAGGCCTTAGAGGCTGGAGTTCATGGTTATATCCTAAAAGAAAACTCTATCAATGATTTGTCGGAAGGAATTAAAACAGTTCTGAGTGGAAACTTCTTCTTCTCTGCATCGGTTTCTGGATTCTTATTAAACCGCTCAGCACGTGCTTCCAGTGCGGATAACGAAATTAAAGGGCGTCGTCTTACAAAAACCGAGAAATATGTGATGCGCATGATTGCCGAAGGGCATACTAGCAACGATATTGCAAAGAAGATGCGTATTAGCGTTAAAACTATCAATAATCACCGTGCAAACATCTGCAAGAAATTGAACCTTAAAGGAACCAATAGCTTGCTCGTTTATGCGATGAAGAACAAAGAGAACTTCGTTTAAAAGGTTCCAAATTTCAAGAATGATAAAGTCTTGAGTTGATTTGGAATTTGGAACTTTCTTATTCGAATTTAGCCGATAGGCTTAAAGGTATTTATCTCCGTATTTGAGCTTCATATCCGTTACAATTTGCTTAACCTCTTGCTCCCGGCTTCTATCCGTAATGAGCAATACTTTTTCTGATTCAACAATAATTAGGTTATTGACCCCATTCACCACGACCATCTTATCTTCTGGCACACAAATCATATTACCCGACGCATCCACGGTATTCACCAAACGTCCGTTTATAGCATTCTCATGCTCATCTTTTTCATAGATATCATACAAAGAAGACCAAGTACCTAAATCTGACCATCCAAAATCTCCCGGGTAAACAAAGGTATTATCCGCTTTTTCCAAAATCCCATAATCAATGGAGATATTGGTGCATAGTTGATAGGTATTGGCGATTGTCTCCACTTCCTTATCTGTTCCAATAGAATAGGCAGCATTGGCAAATAATTGATTGATTTCAGGCAAATACGCTTCGAAGGCTGCTTGAATGCTCCCGATATTCCAAATAAAAATCCCTGCATTCCACAAAAAATCGCCACTGTCCATAAAGGTTTGTGCCAATTCAAGAGTGGGCTTTTCGGTAAATATCTTAACCTGATGGATATTTTCAGAAACTGTTTCCTCTTTATGCTGAATATAGCCATAGCCCGTATCCGGACGATGCGGTTTGATACCAATACAAAGCAACGCATCTTTCTCTGAACAGAATTGCATGCCATCATTGCAAATATTTAAAAAGGCATCCTCTTGCAAGATCAAGTGGTCGCTGGGTGCAACAATGCATACGGCCTCAGTGTCTAATTTTAAGATGCGTTGGTTCGCATACGCAATGCAAGGTGCCGTATTCTTCGCAAAAGGCTCGGCCACGATCTGACTGAGGTCCATTTCAGGAATATGTTGCCGAACTAGGTCGACATACATCTCATTGGTTACGATAAAAATATTCTCTGCGGGGATGATTTTTCGGAAGCGTTCGTAGGTCTGACGCAAGAGCGACTTCCCTGTTCCCAGTATGTCTATAAACTGTTTTGGCTTTCTTTTGGTGCTCACCGGCCAGAACCGACTACCGACCCCTCCTGCCATGATTATAGCATACTTGTGCTTTTGATGCATAATGTGTTAAATTCGCGTTAAATTACAGAGTAGCCTATAGTTTAGACCCCTACTATTTTAATCGGATACAAATTTAGTTAAATGCGTCGCTTTTGACTTGTTTTTTAGACCGGTTTTGTTTTAATTTAGCACAAGGCTTAGCGCTTATAACCATGGTAGAATCTGTTGATTTGAAAGGGGCCCTCAAAGAGTTCTTCGGGTTTGATGCATTTAAAGGCAATCAAGAAGTCGTCATCCAATCGGTGATGGAAGGAAAAGATTGTTTTGTCATCATGCCAACCGGAGCAGGGAAATCACTGTGTTATCAGTTACCCGCGCTGATTCTGGAAGGAACAGCAATTGTAATATCTCCACTTATTGCCTTGATGAAAAATCAGGTGGACTCCATTCGTGGATTTGGAAGCGCCGATTCGGTGGCCCATTTCATGAACAGTTCCTTGACCAAGGCGGAGATTTTAAAGGTTAAATCCGACATTCTTGAAGGCAATACGAAATTGCTTTTTGTCGCACCTGAAACGCTTAAAAAGGAAGAAACGATTGATTTTCTGCGACAAATCAATATTTCTTTTGTTGCGGTAGATGAGGCGCATTGTATTTCGGAATGGGGGCACGACTTCCGTCCGGAGTACCGAAACATCAAGAAAATTGTCAAAGAGATTAGTGATGTGCCTATGATGGCCCTCACGGCTACGGCCACTCCAAAAGTTCAGGCGGATATCCAAAAGAACTTAGGAATGAACGATGCAACGGTCTACAAGTCCTCTTTTAACCGTTCGAACTTATATTATGAAGTTCGTCCTAAGAACAAAAAAGAGCAGGTAATGAAGGAAATCGTTTCTTTCATTAAAAACCGCAACCAAAAATCAGGCATTATCTATTGCCTCAGCCGCAAGAAGGTAGAGGAAATCGCCCAAATGTTGGTAGTGAACGGAATCAATGCTCTTCCCTACCATGCCGGTATGGATGCCAAAACACGCGCCAAGCATCAAGATAAGTTCTTGATGGAAGACGTGGACGTGATTGTTGCTACCATTGCCTTTGGTATGGGAATCGATAAGCCGGATGTGCGCTTTGTGATTCATTATGATATTCCAAAATCGCTCGAAGGCTATTACCAAGAAACAGGAAGAGCTGGAAGAGATGGATTAGATGGCGAATGTTTGCTATTCTATAATCCAGGAGATATTGAAAAACTAGAGAAGTTCATGAAAGATAAACCTGTTTCTGAAAGAGAAATTGGCTCCCAGCTTTTATTCGAAACTTCCTCTTATGCCGAATCTTCGCAATGCCGTCGCAAAATGCTGCTCCATTATTTTGGAGAAAGCTATAACGAAGACGACTGCAATAAGATGTGTGATAACTGCCGTCACCCGAAAGAAAAATTTGATGTCGTGCAGGAAATGACTCTCGTTATTCAAGCAATTGAGTCGCTAGGACCGAAATTCAACCTGAAGCATGTCGTTGACGTACTTAAAGGTATAAAAAGTTCTGAGGTGGCCGATTATGGCAATGATCAGAATCCCTATTTCGGAAAAGGAGCTGAGCAAGAGCCTATATTTTGGAAAGGGGTGGTGCGCTTGGGCTTACTGAACAGACTCCTTTATAAAAGCATTGAAAATTACGGTTTACTTAGTGTCACCGAAAAAGGACATGAATACCCGAGCAAGCCCTTCAAATTGGAAATGTCCATCGACAATAGCTTCGATAAGGTAAACGAAGAAGAATTTGACAATGGGCAGATGGAGAACATCTTTGATGAAACCCTATTTGCAATGCTCAAAGACTTGTGCAAAAAGGTCGCGAAGCAAAAGAACCTCCCTCCTTATGTGATCTTCCAAGAACCGTCTTTAGAAGATATGGCCACCAAATATCCTATTTCTATGGAAGAGATGGAGAATATTGTGGGTGTCGGAAAGAACAAAGTCACCAAATTCGGAAAACCTTTTGCGGACATGATTAGCCAATACGTGAAGGAAAACGATATCGAACGTCCTTCTGATATTGTGGTGCGCTCTGTGCCGAATAAATCAGGGAAGAAAATTGCTATTATTCAGAATATCGATAAGAAAATCGGACTGGATGTAATCAGCAAGAACAATGGTATCAGCAACGAAGAGCTGATGCGGGAGATTGAAAATATCGTTTATAGCGGAACCAAACTCAACCTGCATTATTATATCAACGACATGTTGGATGAAGAACGTCAGACAGAAATTTTTGACTATTTCAAAGAAACAGAGCTCGATTCTATTGATGCAGCCGTAGAAGAATTCGACGGTGAATACAGTTTTGAGGAAATGCAACTCATGCGTATTCAGTTCATTTCAGACATGGCGAATTAAAAAGACCATGGACCATGGTCCATGGCTTGTTGTTCCGCTTGAGGAGGTGAGTAATGAACCTGTAGTAAAAAAATCACATATCGAAGCACAAATCACAAATCACAATTCACCCACCTTCACTTCCCACGTCAGTTTCGGCAGGCACGGCAATTCAGCGTGGCCTGCAAAGTGTGCATTATGAGCCGGCAGATCTGGATAAAATCGAAAATGATAAAGTTTCTTTTAAATTTTCATTTCTATGCTTGTATGAATTAAGATTCTGCTTATTTTTGCATCCCCTTAAGGGACACTGTCCGATAGTGTAACTGGCAACACGTCTGGTTTTGGTCCAGAAGAGTCTAGGTTCGAGCCCTAGTCGGACAACGCAAAAATCCTCTCAGTTTACTGGGGGGATTTTTTTTAGACCATGGACCATAGTTTGGTGGTCAGAAGCGGAAAAAGTCCACAGTCGACGGACGGCGGGACACCCTAAAGCATCGTGTATTAATGGTGAACTTTAGGGATGAATGCCAAGCACTCCTCTGCGTGAATAGTGCTGGCTGCCAGAAATGGTCTTTGGCTCAGTAAAACGATTGATCCGCAAGATCCGACCGCTTTTGTACTTGCTATTTGTCTGAAAATCTGGCAGTCTATTCGTCTGGCAGTCTAACTCCCTAGAAACCTCGCAATCTCGAAAACTCAAAACCTCGTTAACATTTTATTCACATTGCCCAATTCCACTCCCTGTTTCGCTACCTTCGCAAAGTCTTAAAAATCATTGCCGTGAATAGCGCTTATAAAAACCCCGTCAAGATCTTTTCAGGAACATGTTCCGAGTATATCGCCACTAAAATTGCCGATCATTTCGGACAAGATCTAGGCGAAATCAGCCTTAGCCGCTTTAGCGATGGGGAGCTTCATGCGAACTTCGTAGAAAGTGTGCGTGGATGTGATGTATTCTTGGTTCAATCCACCTTCGCTCCATCTGATAACCTCATGGAGCTTTTATTGATGATTGACGCGGCGAAACGTGCTTCAGCGCATTATATCACAGCGGTAATTCCTTATTATGGATTGGCCCGCCAAGATCGCAAAGACAAACCACGTGTGGCGATTGGTGCAAAGATGGTAGCAGATATCCTCTCCGCCGTTGGAGCGCATCGCGTGATGACGATGGACTTACATGCACCTCAGATTCAAGGATTTTTTGATATTCCAGTGGATCACTTAGATGCCTCCGTGATCTTTATTCCTTATATCAATAACCTCAAACTTGAAAACCTCACAATTGCAGCCCCAGACATGGGAGGTACGCCTCGTGCTAGGTATTTCAGTAATATGCTCAATTGCGACTTGGTTGTATGTAATAAAGAGCGCAAGAAAGCCAATGAAATTGCGGGCATGACTGTAATCGGTGATGTACAAGGTGCTGACGTAATTATCGTAGACGACTTGGTAGATACCGGTGGCACGCTTTGTCTCGCTGCCAAAATGATGAAAGAACGCGGTGCACGCTCTGTTCGTGCATTCTGTACGCATCCAGTACTTTCTGGAAAAGCATATGAAAACATCGAGAATTCCGCATTGGATGAGCTTGTTGTTTGTGATACCATTCCTTTAAAAAGAGAGTCAGCAAAAATTCGCGTTTTGAGCACCGCTCCCCTCTTTGCAGATGCCATTCGAAACGTGGTAGAATACGGATCTATTAGTAATTTATTTAAGATTAGTAATTCTTACCAACCTTCCTTAAATTTGCAGCCCAAAGAAAATTAAGAAATGAAAACGATTCTGCTGAAAGGCCTTGAAAGAGAAGCAGTTGGAACTACTTCTGCAAAAGCTACGCGTGCAGCCGGTTTGGTACCTTGTGTACTATACGGTGGCGAAACGCAAATGAACTTTGCAGTTTACAGCGATGACTTTAAAAATCTTATCTACACTCCTAACACCTATTTGGTGAAAATTGAAGTGGCAGATAAGGCATTTAAAGCCATTGTTCAAGAAGTACAGTTCCATCCAGTGAATGATACAATCATTCATGTTGACTTCCTCGAAGTTAAGGAGGATAAGCCAGTTGTACTGTCTGTTCCAACTATTGTAAAAGGAAACTCTCCTGGTGTTAGAGCCGGTGGACGTCTAGCCCTTAAATTGAAAAAAATACGTATCAAAGGTATGTTGTCAGACTTGCCAGATGCGATTGAGGTAGATATCAGCGGTATTGAGCTTGGTAAATCTATCAAAGTGGAACATTTAAATATTCCAAAAATCGAATTATTGCACGCTCCTAACGTAGCAATCTTGACTGTTGAAGCCACTCGTGCTACACGTCAAGCTGCCAACGATGCTGCGGCTCTTTCAGGTGGAAAATAATCTTCCTTCAAAACACATAAAAAAACCTGATTGCTTCGGCAATCAGGTTTTTTTTTATGTGTTACTAATTTACTGACAATTCAACGAGCCTCCACCCTTTTATTGTAGCTATTTTTTGCCCTTGCTCCTTCCAAACCCCTTGTTTCTCTTCAATTACTTTATTTGGGAATAAAACGTACAGCTTAGCATCATGTACACACATCATGTGATTTTCCCAGCGTTGACCAATTAATTCTGGGGGAGTTTCTAGGTCCAAAATTACTTTATTATAAACATTCAAGATGGCCAAATGAAGGACGTTATTTTTAACACTTCTTATCAAAAGGATACTATCTGAAAGAAACATAATACCAGTAATTTGGTCTGAATGTATTACCTCACGTGTTAATTTTGTCCAATAATCCTGACGTTCTCTATAAGGTCCATACTGGTATATATCAGTCCAAATACTGAGCGAGTCTGTATCAATACCATTCCAATCACTGGAGTCTATTTGAATTTCATAATACGGCGATAATTCATGCGCACCTAGTTCATATATCTGAATTATATTTTTTGGCAAATTAACTCTTGCCAAGAATTTACCTGATGGTGAAAAATCAAATGGCATATGACTATTTATTTGAGCCATTATATTTCCACAGGTTTTTAGGGAGAAACTATCAACGAGCTCTAAACTACCTTTATCAATTTTACCAATGAACATTTCCTTACACCCACCCTTACACGAATTATCGACATGAAAGTCAGTAGTAAAGATAAAAGACTCTGTTTCGACCCAATCTTCAAAACTCCCATATTTTCCTGTCATAACTGTGACACTATTCACCGCGTCTATAACCTCAAACAACTCGAATTTCACATTCGTCTTTTTATATATCAGAACGATATTATAATCTGTCACAAATAAAAACGAATCTGTTAATCCAAAACCAGTCAATTTAGATAGGGTGCGCTCCATCGGTGTTTGAAGGGTTTGAACATAAACCAATTTTGAGCCGTTCAGAACGAATAGATCCAGTGAATCATTCTCAAGACCCATAGGCCTTCCATTTGAATGGACCCAAAATAATTCAGCATCATGAAAGCAAATCAAATCATTCCCAGCAGGAAACCCCTGATTAACCGCCAATTCAGGGTAAACACCTAGTTGATTAACTTTTATTACTTGTCCAAATGATAGTAAACAACTTGACAAAAGAAGAAAAATTAGGATAAAAAGTCTATTGAAATTCATATAAATACTTTAGAAGTATAACTTACGATTTTAATAAATAAAGCCAGAATAAATATTCTGGCTTTATTAGAAATCTATATGGTTTTGACCTAACCAAAAATTATTGTAATATCAATAATTTGAGAACCTGGAGACCTAGGCTGCCATTGAATATAGGTAATTACAGTTTCATTTGTAGCCAGGTTATAATAGGTTTTACTATCAGAGCCTGACTCTACGCCAACATTTACTGCATCCCAAACATCCTGTACATCATTGGTTAGCAAAGTTTCTAGCCAAATTTTTCCAGCTCCTGGACATGCAGTGCTTGTAGTTTGATACGTTGGACATGCATCATTATGCCCACCCTCATTGAAGCATAAACCATAACCAGTCTCACATGGAGAAGTATTATCACAACCCTCTGGACTGCAAGAAACTTCGGACCTACCAACCCCTGTCTGACCGCCAGTTCCTTTGTCGTAAGATAAATGAATTGTTGCAGATACATTAATCGCACCAAGCATTGCCAAAAAAAAATAAGTGTTTTTCATGCTTTTTTTAGTTATATATTATTAAAGTATAATGCATATTCGTTTTTTTTTATAATGCAAATAATTAATCATTCTATTCGATAAACGACCAATTATTTAAAATAGTGCTTTGATTTTTTATCCAACGAAAAAAGCTCCAAATCCCATGAGTTCACCTCTTGGAATTTGGAGCTTTAAAATTGGAATTTATATCCCGCTATTTCAGGTTATGATAGACATTCTGCACGTCATCATCTTCTTCGATTCTTTCTATCAGCTTGATAACATCTTCTACAAGTTCTTCCGCCACTTCCATCTCGGTAAGGGCAATACGCTGCAATTCGGATGAGATAGGCTCTATACCCAAGGTCTCAAGTCCTTTCGCCATGTTTCCGAACTCTTCAAAGGCCGTATAGATATACCATACATCCTCGTCTTCGTCTTGTTGGATTTCCTCTAGGCCGAAATCGATCAACTCCAATTCGAGTTCTTCGATATCTCTTCCTTCTGGATTGATTTTAAAAACGCCTTTGCGGGTGAATATAAAATCGAGGGAACCAGTTTTACCCAGGGAACCGCCCAGTTTATTATAGTGGCTACGAATATTGGCTACCGTACGGTTGATATTATCCGTTGCGCATTCGGCAAGAATCGCCACACCTCCGGGTCCGTAACCTTCATAAACAACTTCCTCGTAGCCTGTTTCATCTTTTGAAGAGGCGCGTTTAATGGCTGCTTCGATACGGTCTTTGGGCATATTGATACCCTTAGCATTTTGCATGGCCACACGCAGACGGGCATTATTAGTGGGATCAGGGCCTCCTGTTTTAACTGCTAACGCAATTTCTTTCCCTAAACGCGTAAAGCCTTTTGCCATCGCGTCCCAACGCTTCATTTTCCTGCCTTTGCGGAATTCAAATGCTCTTCCCATAATATGTTAAAATCTTCTCAAAAATGCAGCTAAAAGTGCAGAAAGACAATGGAACTGGTGTAAAATCCAATAATCAATTCCGATAGCTATCAGAACCAAATTCCAATACCAAATTCAAATTGAAAATTGATTGGTTACTCGAACTCAATGAATTTTCTATTCGTCTGTTTGTGTTTTTTCGGAGCCTTCTCCGCCGCCTTCTAATTCAGTGCCTATATCTGGATGATCTTCCCCCTTCACTTGTTGAAGTTGAATTGGCTCCACAGGGAACATAATCTTCATCAATTCACGTATGATGAGGTCGCGGTTATTAACATTGCCACCAGATGAGCCAGTAAAGTTATTGAGTATTACAAAGGTTACATCCGATTCAGGGAATTCAATCAAACCGGTACGGAAACTATTCCAAAAGCCATAATGCAAGACAACCGGCATACTTTCCCATTCACGCATTCTCCATCCATAACCATATTCTGATTCACCCCTACCTCGTGTATAGGTTGTTTTAAAGATATCGTTGCAGGTTTCGTTGCACAATAGATTATCCTTACCAAAACTTTTAGCAAAACGCATCATATCATCGGCAGTAGAGAATACCCCTTTGTCTCCCGCTATGCCATTGCGTAAATCATCTCCATAAGCCAGCCATGATCTGCCCGTCCATCTATACCCAATAATAGGAGTGGGCCCGTTTGCACTGTCTTTGGCAGGGTCAAAAATATGCGTATTGCACATACCCAATGGATCAAAAATCTCTGCTTTCACGAAGTCACTGAACCTTTGTTCGGTCACGCGTTCAACAATGGATGCTAGTAGGGCATAATTGGTATTGCTATAATCGTAACGGTAACCAGGCGTAAACATGCAGCGGTATTTTTTAGCGGAATAAAAGCTTACCAAATCTTCATTGCTCATGTACTGATTTTTCTTCTCCTTTTCCCATTCTAGCTGCAAACGGTAGATATAATCTGGAATTCCAGAGGTATGAGTAAGCAGGTGCTTAATTTTCACGGCATTGAATTGCATCAATTCAGGAAAGTATTTCGTGATTTTGTCTTCGGTGCTGATTTCTCCTTGTTGTACCAAAAGCATAATGGCTGATGCCGTAATAGGTTTACTAACCGACGCCATTTGGTAGGGCATATTATTGCTAATACTGTCGCCCGTATTTCGATTGGCTATTCCCATGGATTGGTGATAAACAAGATCCCCTCTTCTTGCTACCAATAGGGTTCCATTGAATAAACCTCTGTTATGAAGGGCCTTGATAAAGGAATCAATTTGAATGGCTTCTTGTTGTTGTTGGTAATCAATTCGTTTCAGAACAGAGTCTCCAAATCTCTCACTATCCCCGCCTGATTTGGTGGTGATGAAAAAGAAAAAGAGTAGAATAAAAGCTATACCGCGTTGCATGGTGTTACAAGTAAGCAAATTATGACCCATAATTAAGGTAATAACGAAAAAAAGGACTCACAACGATATGTCGACAGTCCTTTTTTCTATGCGCTTTTAAAAATCAAAGGGTATTGATCTTGATTCGTTTAGAGAGTTCGTCGACGTCGAGTTTGAATTTCTTGTCGGTTTCCATCAAATCGTTCACCGTTTGACAGGCATGAATAACCGTTGAGTGATCCCTTCCACCAAAGTGCATTCCAATGGTTTTCAAGGATGACTTGGTCAAATCTTTGGCGAAGTACATGGAAATCTGACGAGCTTGAACAATTTCACGTTTCCGTGTTTTGCTTTTCACCATATCGATGCTGATTCCAAAATAGTCGCACACCAATTTTTGGATATACTCGATAGAAATTTCTTTGGAAACATTTTTCACGAAGTTCTTCAGAATCTGTTTGGCGAGGTCGAGGTCGATTTCTTTGCGGTTCAAAGAAGCTTGGGCCAATAAAGAAATCAATGCGCCTTCAATTTCACGGATATTCGTATCGATGCTATGTGCCACGTATTCTACCACTTCCCTATTCAGGGTAATGCCATCGGTATACATTTTATGCTCCAAAATCGCTACGCGTGTTTCGAAATCAGGCACTTGCAAGTCGGCACTTAATCCCCATTTGAAACGAGAGAGCAAACGCTCATCCATATCTTTCAAATCTTTCGGCGCCCGATCAGAGGTAAGAATCAATTGTTTCCCGCTCTGGTGCAAGTGGTTAAATATTTGGAAGAAGATCTCTTGGGTCTTTTCCTTCTTTGCAAAGAAATGCACATCATCAATTATCAATACATCGAGGTATTGGTAGAAATTGACAAAATCATTATTGTTATTATTCTTCACGGAGTCGATAAACTGACTCATGAACTTTTCGGCGGATACATAAAGCACCACCTTGTTTTTGTTTACCTGTTTGATATGATTCCCGATAGCATGAACCAAATGGGTTTTCCCCAATCCCGTTCCACCAAAAACCATCAAAGGATTAAAAGCAGTTCCTCCTGGCTTATTCGCTACGGCAAAACCGGCAGAGCGAGCCAATCGATTACAATCGCCTTCTATAAAGTTTTCAAACGTATAATTCGGATTAAGCTGTGCATCAATATTAATTTTCTTTAACCCTGGGATGATAAATGGGTTTTTAATATTGGTGCTAATATTCAAAGGAAGTCCTACTTCATTCTGCTCAGCACGTGCTGCACTATTGGTAGGCACATTAATGGTATAGGGTTTATTTCCTCCACTTCCATTCTCCACAATGATATTATACTCCAAGCGTGAAGCAGGACCGAGTTCTTGTTTTAAAGTTTTGCGTAAAAGTGTCACATAATGTTCCTCTAACCATTCATAAAAGAATTGGCTAGGAACCTGAATGGTGAGCACCTTATTTTCTAGCTTGATGGGCTTGATCGGTTCAAACCATGTCTTGAAGCTTTGCGGATTCACATTGTCTTTAATAAGCTTCAGGCAGTTGTGCCATACGGTTTCACAGGTCATTTCCATTTGAGTAGACATATTCACTAATCTGTTCGTAAAATTGTTCTTAAAAAAATTATAAAAAAAATTTAAAGTGGTTGAATATTAAGAAACTTTTAACATAGTGTTATGCGGCTTTGCGGCCGTTTTGCTATTTATCCAATTAAAGTCCAACCGTCCCAAAATGACACCACCCCAAGCAGCCTGGTTAATGATAACTGGTGAATGCCTTTTGTTCATGATTTCATCAGGTTTGTCCATAAACGTATGGGTATGCCCTCCTAAAATCAGGTCAATATTTTCTGATTGGCTCGCTAAAACCTGATCAGAAATTTTATTTCCTGAGTACTTGTACCCAAGATGTGATAAACATATAACGAGATCACAGTTCTTTTCTTGCTTTAAAATCTTCGCATATTTATTTGCCGCCTCAATTGGGTCTTTATATTTTGTTGCTCCATAAAGTGCTTCTGGAACCAAACCTTCCAATTCAATCCCAATTCCAAGCAAACCAATCTTCCAGCGACCCTTCTGAATAACCCGATATGGAGCAAAAGCACCAGCCAATTCGGTTTCTGAAAAATCATAATTGGCCGACAAAATCGGAAAATCAGCATGTACCAATTGTTTCTTCAAGTTTGCTAAGCCTCCATCGAAGTCATGATTGCCCAAAGTCACGGCATCATAGCCCATTTCACTCATTAGCTTAAATTCCAACTCCCCTCCATATAAATTAAAATAAGGAGTGCCTTGAAAGATATCCCCACAATCTACTAAAAGCACTTCATGCCCTTCTTCGCGAATAGACTGAATAAGCGTAGCTCTTTTCGCCGCTCCACCCTGTCCTTGTAAACGACCTCCATCCATCGGGAAAGGTTCAATACGGCTATGCCAATCGTTGGTATGAAGAATCACCAGTTTCTTTTCAGACCTCGCCCACGTATTCAAGGGCAAAAAACCCATGCCCATTCCAAGCAACGAAGCTTGTTTGATAAATAGCCGTCGATTATTCTTCATCCCAAATCCATCTTAGCGTCTCCTTGTCAGGAAACGTGGTCGTTTTCGAAATTTCCTCAATTAAGGCATCGCGTATTAAGCCAAGGTAAATAGGCTTGCCTGCCTTTTGCATCAGCGCATATCCATCCCCACCATTATACATATAATCATTGGTAACCAAGCTATAGCTCAAGGTATCATTTAGTGGTAAATTATTAACGATGCTATTCAAAGAGTCATTTGCTTTTACCCAAACAAAGGAACCTGAAATGGGTTCTCCGCCTTTTTCGGCAGCCACCTGAAGTATCTCATAAAGCAAACTCCCTTTGACTTTCAGCAAAACCATCTGATTGTCGAATGGCATCAACTCGTATATCATACCCAAAGCAATTGGACCTTTCTTTAAATACGGGCGACGAATGCCTCCTTTATTCAACAAAGCCACATCAACCTGTATTCCAGCCTTTTTACTCGCTGAAGTTCTGCAGGCATCAGCCATCCAAAAACCTAGCGTGCGATTATCCTTCATCAAATCGACCGGCAGCTCAGTCAATACCTCATTCATGATGGAATCAATATGCTGCTTGTATGAAAGCGTAATTCCTTGGATAGTAGAATCTGCTGCTAAGGTGTCAATTTTATAATAGGTCGGCTCAACCGATTGAAGATTCCAGCTGCTGCAAGCTTGTCCGAACAGGACAAAAATTAACAGGAGATATTTAGCTGGATTTTGTTTCATTTTTCAACAGGGGAGTGCAAATAAACCATAAACATAGTTGTGGAAATAATTGCATTTCTCAAAATAGGGATAAAGTTAGCTAAGTGCCTGACTGTCTTGCTAAAAAAACCTGAAAAAAATGTGGGAAACTAACTTCGGTAGGCCTCTATTAGGCTTTTGAATACCGTTCGAACCGGACTTATCCCCATTTTCAGGGCTTCCATTTCTTTTGTCCAAATGCTATGATTCATCTGGAAGCTTTTAAAGTCGCGGAGCAATTCCTCTCTTACCATCTCCATCAGCCAAGCCACGTCTTGATTATGCCGATTCTTTTCAAAAAAACCATTGGTCTGCGTATAGAGCTGATAAGCCTGCAACATTTTATACGTATCATTCATCCCTTCCATGAATAAGGAAGAAATAGTCTCTACTTTTGGAATCCATCCCGATTCTTGTTCACGGAATAAGTGCAGGGCATTTCGGTAATCGGCGGCGGCGCGTTTGGCGGGCATGGCATTTTCACCATCTGCCTTATTAATAAGGAGTGCATCACAAATCTCCATGATGCCCCGTTTGATCCCTTGCAATTCATCGCCCGCACCGGCCAGCATGAGTAGAAGGAAGAAATCAACCATATCCCTAACAAGCGTCTCGCTCTGCCCCACTCCTACTGTTTCCACTAAAATAAAATCATAGCCAGCAGCTTCGCAGAGCAAAATGCTTTCGCGGGTTTTAGAAGCCACGCCACCTAGGGTTCCTCCAGCTGCACTCGGACGAATAAAAGCATTCGGGTTCACCGACAATTTATTCATGCGCGTTTTATCGCCCAAAATGCTTCCCTTACTCAGCGAAGAACTTGGATCAATTGCCAATACGGCCACCTGATGTCCTTGCTCAGTAAGGTAGGTCCCAAAAGCTTCTATAAAAGTACTCTTGCCCACGCCGGGTACTCCACTGATTCCTACACGAAGTGATTTGCTAGCATGAGGAAGTATCTCCGTTAATAATTCCTCGGCCAAGACTTGATCCGAATCGAGCTTACTTTCTATAAGGGTAATGGCACGTGCGAGCATAACGCGATTGCCAGACAAAAGTCCGTCGCGGTATTCAGCTATGCTCAGGCGTTTACTCACTTTTTCCCAATCAAGTCATCTAAAATTTTTGTGGCGGCCGTTGCAATTACGGTGCCCGGACCAAAGACATGCTTTACGCCTTGTTCGAAGAGGTAGGGGTAATCTTGCTGCGGAATCACTCCTCCAACAACCACCATCATATCTTCTCGGCCCAATTTCTTTAATTCGGCAATTACCTCAGGCACCAAGGTTTTATGTCCGGCTGCCAAACTGCTCACCCCTAGTACATCCACATCATTCTCTGCAGCTTGCATGGCGGCTTCGGCTGGGGTTTGAAAAAGCGGACCAATATCCACATCAAATCCTAGGTCGGCAAAGCTGGTTGCAATCACTTTTGCTCCACGGTCATGACCATCTTGTCCCATTTTCGCCACCATAATTCGTGGGCGGCGACCTTCTTTTACCTCAAAGGCATCGGCTTTAGCGCGGGCTTCTAAAAAGTGCTCATCCATTTGAATTTCTTTTGAATATACCCCAGATATAGAACGAATGGTTGCTTGATAGCGGCCGTATACTTTCTCCATCGCCAAGGAAATTTCTCCCAAGCTGGCGCGGAGTCTCGCTGCATTAACGGCCTTCTCCAAAAGGTTTCCTTCACCACGTGCTGCGTCTTCGAGTTCCTTAAGTGCTTGCTGAACGGCGACTTCATCGCGGGTGGAACGCATTTTTTCTAGGCGATTGATTTGACTATCACGCACCTTGGCATTGTCAACATCGCGAATATCCAATTCAAAATCCGACTCCACCTGATAGCGGTTTACGCCAACAATAATTTCTTTCTGTGCATCGATGCGGGCCTGCTTTTTGGCTGCTGCTTCTTCGATACGCATTTTTGGCAAGCCCGTTTCAATGGCTTTGGTCATGCCGCCTAGCTCTTCTACCTCATCTATTAACAAACGCGCTTTTTCAATGAGTTCTGCGGTGAGTTTTTCGACATGATCTGAACCTCCCCAAGGGTCTACTTCCTTGGTAATATCTGTTTCTTCTTGCAAATAGATTTGCGTGTTCCGTGCAATACGCGCCGAAAAATCTGTTGGCAATGCAATGGCCTCATCCAAGGCATTAGTATGCAAACTCTGTGTTCCACCAAAAGCTGCTGCCAAGGCTTCTACATTGGTTCTAGTAATATTATTAAAAGGATCTTGCTCTGTGAGGCTATAGCCAGAAGTTTGACAATGCGTTCTTAAGGTAAGTGATTTAGCATTCTTGGGATTGAACTTAGCTACCATTTCCGCCCATAATACACGTCCCGCACGCATCTTGGCAATCTCGGTAAAGTGGTTCATTCCAATGGCCCAAAAGAATGATAGGCGCGGCGCAAAGGCATCTACGTCTAATCCTGCTTCAATTCCTTTGCGGAGGTATTCGAGTCCGTCGGCCAAAGTATAGGCCAACTCAATCTCGGCCGTAGCTCCTGCCTCATGCATATGATAGCCAGAGATAGAGATGCTATTGAACTTGGGCATCTTCTTCGAAGTATATTCAAAGATATCGGCAATGATGCGCATGGACGGGGCGGGCGGATAGATATAGGTATTCCGCACCATAAACTCCTTCAGGATATCATTTTGAATGGTCCCAGTTAATGCTTCTGGCCCAACGCCTTGCTCTTCTGCCGCCACAATATAAAAGGCTAAAACAGGCAATACTGCACCGTTCATAGTCATAGAAACCGACATCTCTCCCAAAGGAATTTGGTCGAAGAGTAATTTCATGTCTTCCACCGAATCAATGGCTACCCCTGCTTTCCCTACATCTCCAGATACGCGCTCATGATCCGAATCATACCCACGATGGGTTGCAAGGTCAAAGGCTACGGACAGTCCTTTTTGACCAGCTGCCAAGTTTCTTCTATAAAAGGCATTGGATTCTTCCGCGGTAGAAAATCCGGCATACTGACGAATAGTCCAAGGACGAATGGCATACATCGAGGCATAAGGTCCGCGTAAATATGGCGCCTTTCCTGCTCCTGCTCCACTATGGGCAAAGGACTGTGTTTGGCTATTTCCTTTCGGAATGGATGCGCCTTCATAGCGAAGGTCGTCCATGGTGAATTTCTTAGTCATGGGTTAGTCCCTCCAATTCTTTTAAGGTATTATACAAAGGACTGCGTGCATGGATAAAGCGTGTAACACCTTGGGCTCTTAAAGCAGCTTCATGCTCTCCGGGTGCTCCGGCTAATGCAAATTTCAAATCTTTATTTCCAGAGGAGGCAAGTTCCGACTTACTCGGTAGGTTCAAATTTGCATACTCTTCATCGGAGGCGCAGAGTACATAAAGGTTGGCTTTCGGTAAAGCTCCTCCCTCCCAAACCATTTCTTCAATCTCCCAGTTTCCACAACGAAGGAAATTATCGATAAATCCTGCCCGAGCATTGCGCATGGCTAAGTTTCCAAACTTGAGTAAAACAGCCTTTTTAGTATGTCCTGATTGTTTTACCGCATGAAAAATACGCGAAGCATGAAGCGGACGCATAAAGCCTTTTGCTTGTTCTGTTAGGACTGGCGTTTTTTCTAGAGTGGATGGATATTGGTTGACGCCCAAGAAAAAGCGTTTCCGGTTCTTCACATCATTTAAAAGTTGTGCTTGTCCGTTTTCCATCTCCTGCTCCAATTTTCCAGAGCGGATAAAGGCAAAAAAGCCCCCTTGGTCTTGTATATGGATAAAATACGACCAAGCCTGTTCAGAAAGCATAAAGCTCATCTCCTCGAGGAAATAGGAACCAGCCGCTGCATCGCGTACCGAAGCCATTCCTGTTTCATTCAATAAAACCAACTGAATATTACGGGTGATGCGCGCTACGATTGATTCGGAGTCCGTCTCATTATTACTGAAGGCCGACAAACGAATACCTGCTGCACCGCCTATAATGGCCGACATGGCAGAAGTGCTCAGTCGTAAAACATTCGAGTAGCGGTCTAATTCGCTTAAATACGTTTCGCTCGATACTGCCATGAGATAAGGCGCACTGGCCTTTTCATCAACCAAGTGCATCAAGTGCAGGGCAATGCGGAATTTGCAAAGCTCTGTATAATATTCACGGCCGCTACTCAGGGTGAGCTGTACGGCTTCTTTATGGATGATTTCTTGATACCAGGCCAGAGCTAGTCCGAGTTCTTTTTCAGCAGAGAGTCCTGCATTGGCAAATACTGCCGCATCGAGGGTTATACTACGAAAGCCCGGGAGCAAGGCATGAATGGCAGCAGACTGAGCATTGACTTGCTCTAGCACATCTGCCAATTCCGCTCCTGATTGGATCCTTGTTAAATCAGTATGGATAGAGCCTTTGCATGCTTCAAGTTCAAATCCTGCAATTTGTAGGTAGTGATTTAAGGCCTTGGCGAATTCAAGATATAGCGTCGTTGGAAGAATGAAACTACATTCTATATAAGGCATTCCAATATCTTTCAATAAGTCTGGTAACTGACTCAAATCTGGGTTGCTCCATACAAAATGCAGGGCACTGGCTCCAGCACTCAAGGCAGCTAGCGCTTTTTTATTGGCTTCGGCGGATGCATCAATGCTAATGCTTTCATAGATGCTCCATTCCTGGTCTTCCCTTCCGAATCGAACCGGATAGCGTCGTGTCAATTCTTCGGCGCTATAATAAGGCTTCATGCGAAGTCCGGTGGAAGAGGTCCAGGAAAGACTATCGAGTGCTTTGCCTTTTAATTCTTTGGTCGCTCTCTCCGACCAGTCGGTATACGTATCGTTTTCGTAGTGGCTGCTCAAAACCTAAAATGCTTAGTCAAAGATTAGTTTAAACTCTTTTTTAAGGAAGTCGATGGCCTTATCGGTGGGAACTTCCTCATTCCGTATTAATGTGTCTAAGATAGCACGACTTAGGTCAATACCTGAGGCATCGGGTCCTAATTGGGCATAACACTGACTGATAATCATCAGCAATTGGTCTTTTACAATGCGAATCAGCTTCCATGATTGGGGAGACACATATAGTTGCTGGGCGATATTATGACTGAATTCCTCATTGATAGCGTGGATGAGCTGCGATTTCAACTGACCTGCACTCATATCGGAGCTAGTAAGGCGAATTAATAATTCACTTGGGTTGATCCGCTCTAGGTAGAGGATCATACGCTCATAGGCCTGCATTTTCACCGGGGTTATTTGTCCCGCATTTTCGCGCTTGGTATCCAGCAAACGCTTTTGATAATCATTGTCTAAATACTGCTTCAGTACATAGTAAGTAACCAAGAAAACCGCTAGTGCCGGTAAGGTTAGCTTAAAAATCTCCAATCCAAAACTCATCCAATCCATAAAGTTTCCTGTTTATTATGAAAATATCGCTTCTGCAAATGAACAAAAAGACGGGCGATTAATGTTTAAATTTGCAGCATAATGTCTATTCCAATTCGATTTAGTCAACGTGCCCTCGATCAAATCCGCCGTCTGCGCACTTCCATGAACCTTAACGAAGATACCTACCTGCGTATTGGCGTGAAAGGTGGAAAAGGATGTATGGTGGTAGAAAAACTCATCGGCTTCGACCAAAAAACAGAGAACGATGAGCTTTTTGAGGTAGAGGGTGTCAAATTTGTGATTCGCAAAGGCGAGAGTTTATATATAGCAGGCATGGAAGTGGATTATCTGGAAGAAGAAAATAGCCGGGGATTTCTCTTTAAAGACTAGTTCACCGATAATTTTCCTCCGATAGGCGAATCATCCTTAAAATACCCGACATTTCATTTAGCATTGCAGGGTGAAACTCCGCGAACAGCTTCTCATTGCACTAGACTCCATTCGGGCTAATTTGATGCGCTCCATCATCACGAGCCTCATCATTGCATTGGGAATTGTTGCTTTGGTAGGCGTGCTCACTTCCGTTGATGGTATTAAAAATTCCATCAATCAAAAATTTTCCGAAATCGGCGCGAATTCTTTTACCATTCTCGATCGCCAAGGAAATATGCGCTATGGGGGTGGTAAAAGCAGACATAAAGTTGAAAATACACCCGTGCTTTACCGCGAGGCAATAGCCTTTAAGGAACAATTTAGATTCCCCTCCCTTGTTAGCGTTTATGCCGATGCCTCTGGAGCTTCTACGGTGAAGTTCGAGTCCAATAAAACTGATCCAAATGTTTCTGTAATTGGCATTGATGAGAATTATTTTGATGTGGCGGGATACTCTATAGATAAGGGAAGAAATTTCAGCATCAGCGATATTCGCCTAAATAATAATTTCGTGATTATTGGCAGCGATGTGGCTCTTCGCTTATTCAAAAAAACATCTGCCATTGGCAAGAATGTATTGGTGGGTTCCGCCGTTTATCGCGTAATCGGCGTAATGAAGGAAAAAGGAAGCTCCATTGGTTCGGGTACTGACCGGATGGCATGTATTCCTGTTTCTGTTGCCAAAGAAAAATACCTCAAATCGCGCACTTCCTATTCTATCATCGTGGGCGTAAGCACTCCCGACCTCCTCGAACCAGCTATTGGTGAGGCCACCGCGCTCATGCGACGTATACGTAAACAAGGCGTCAAAGAAGCCGATAATTTTGAGGTGGTAAAAAGTGATTCTATCGCAAATAACCTCATTGAAAACCTCCGATTCTTAACCATCGCAGCTACTGTTATTGCTTTTATCACCCTAGTAGGAGCAGCCATAGGTTTGTTAAATATCATGTTGGTTTCAGTGACGGAGCGCACCCGAGAAATTGGCACCCGCAAGGCCTTAGGTGCAACGCCAAAAGTCATTATGCGGCAATTCCTGATAGAGGCCATTCTTATTTGCCAAGCGGGTGGAGTTCTTGGAATCATTGGAGGAATCATAGCTGGAAACGCGGTATCAGCTGCTGTTGGCGGGGGATTTATCATTCCTTGGGCATGGATGCTTTTAGGCGTATCCGTATGCTTCGTGGTGGGTGTTGCTGCTGGGTATTATCCTGCTAGAAAAGCGGCTAAGCTCGATCCGATCGAGAGTTTGAGGTTTGAGTAATTCTCTGCTCTACCCTGAGCTCTGGGCCTTGAGCCTGTAGATTTCAATAATTGAACTCTAAATCAAACCTACCATCCCTTATTTTAACCGTATCCTGATCAATTATATTAACTCATATCAGCAAAAACTACCAAATAATTAGAACTCATCAATGGGTTTCTATCCCCAGTAAACCAAACGCTAAAACACCCAAAAGGAGGGATAATAAGTCATCTGTTGCTTATTCTTTTTCTAAAAGCAGGTCGGTGTCCCGCCGACCTGCACAGCTGACACAAAAGTACACGCCTTGAAGTGCGAATTAATCCCTAAAAGCAGGTCGGTGTCCCGCCGACCTGCACAGCTGACACAAAAGTACACGCCTTGAAGTGCGAATTAATCCCTACAAGCAGGTCGGTGTCCCGCCGATCTGCACAGCTGACACAAAAGTACACGCCTTGAAGTGCGAATTAATCCCTAAAAGCAGGTCGGTGTCCCGCCGACCTGCACAGCTGACACAAAAGTACGCGCCTTGAAGTGCGAATTAATCCCTACAAGCAGGTCGGTGTCCCGCCGACCTGCACAGCTGACACAAAAGTACACGCCTTGAAGTTCGAATTAATCCCTACAAGCAGGTCGGTGTCCCGCCGACCTGCACAGCTCAAATAGCAATCAAAATGGAAAGTACGGTGAATATCCTAAAAGCCGAGGGACAAAAACCCTGATCCGTGCTAGATGGACTTCGGGATGGGAGGACAAAAGTGATTTTCAATTATCTCCTATATTCTAGTCTGCCTTTTTCTTTTCGTTCCTTCGCTCTTCTTTCCTTTCTTCTCTCTTTCCTCCCTGGCTATAATCATAAAAGATAGAGATATTTCCTTTAGGGCCAACTGCTTTCAGAAAAAGGCTTTTTGCTTGTCGTCCATCTTCACCGAGATCTCCGAATAGGGCGTCTTCCGGAATATTTTTAAGATTCTTCCAGGGAATCTGTATACGAAGGTCGCTTTCCCCATTGAAGTCGTAAGTTCCTTCTACATACATCCAAAAAGCAGTAGAATTTATTTCGATCAAGTCAATTTGCATAAGGGTGCCATTGAAGCGAAAATGCTGTTTTAGATCTGCAAACTCAACATCATCGAGCTTTCTTTTCTTAAACGCATATTTCGAAATTTTCTCAAAAGCCTCAAAGTTTTTTAAACGACCATTGGCAATGCTAAAGTCGACGGTTGCAGCGAGTGAGTTTTGAAAAACATGAAAGCTTGAATCAATTTCTAGAGAAAAGTCCGCATCTAAATGGATAAGGCCTTCGAGTTGTTCTGCGGTTACTAAATCTTGTTTAAAATTATTGAATGTCTTGAAAATTTCTTTTACCTCGGCATTCTTAAATTTTATGTTTCCATTGATATGCCTTGAATTTTTCCAGACCATATCAGCTTGCATCGTTCCTTTACACGTATTGAGTTTTAAATTTTTTATTTCAGCCGACTGTGGTTTAATCAACAACTGACCCTTAACCTGAGTGGCCATAAAATTGTCAAAACTCAATTTTTTCACATCCACTTCGAGCACAATATTGTCCATCTCTTGCTTATCGATTGTTGGCGATGCATTTGGCTTCTTCGCAGGTTGGGCTTCTGTGATTTGTTTAATGTTGTCGAGCCAATTTTCCAGTATGATATGCTCTGATTTTAATTTCACACGTGCCTTCCAATGATCTTCTTCATTTAACACCTTTCTCATAAAATCATACACCACACCGCTCGCATGAATCGCCTGCCCATCCTGAGTTACGACACATCTTTTGATTTCCAGCACCTTGGTATTTAAATGTGCCAACAGCGCTAATCGTATCTGTTTTCTATTTTTTACTTTATAGCGGATGTTTGAACTTTTCAATACCACATCACATCTTTTGGCATGCTCCATCCAATTGTCGGCACTTATATTAGTGAGTGGGAGTTGCAAATTGAGAAGCGCATTGGCAGTTCCAGACCAGGGGCCATTCACCCTTCCTGAGTTAAGCAAAGTTGCCGGAATAGTAAGCGAAGCATTGGCCGTTAAAACGGGGGCTTTTAAATTCTCGATCAAGATATTGCCAGTAAATGGCCATTTTTTGAATGTCGCTTTTTCGATAGCTGCTGTAAGTGTGCCCTTTGTTAAATCTCCTGAAAAAGCACTGTCACCCGGGATATTTATAGTAACCAATCCTTGTATGCCTTGCAAAAGCATGTCATGTTTATCAAGCTTAAAATCAGTGTTATCCAATTTCGCGGTGAGCACGATGCTGGGATCATGTCCGCGTTTCAATGGTGTTTTGATATCGGCTTCTAAATCAATGAGTCCGGTCCATTGGAAATGGGCAAGTTTCTGTTGCAGCTTATCGGTGAGTATGGATAAGGCGAATTGTCGGTCTAATTTTTGGGTAGTCACTTTTAGGGCGAACAAGCCCTCCCCTCCTTTTTGTAAGGCAAGTTCTAAATTGAATGGATGTTTGTCTATGGTCGTCTTTCCTTGATCAAAACGAATGAAGCTAAGGTCAGTATTCATTTCGCCTTTCCATTTTTTCATTTCTAATTCACGTCCTTTTAGAAAATCCCCTTTTTCGGTATTGAAGGCCAAGCGATTAACCATACATTTTACATTAAGATCGACTTTCTCTCTTTTTACATTGACATGCAGCGTGCTCAATTCGATATCAATGGCTTTGTGCTTTTCTGCGTCCATGAATATAAAATGAACGTCGCTCAGTTTAATGTTTTTGAATCTAAAATTTTCGTTCCTAAAGGTAGATGTGTCTTTGGAGGAATCTTGTTGCAAAAACGAGACATTGCTCTGGCCTATTGTATCAATCCATATCTGGACTTTCGCTTTTTTGATGCTTATGGCGTTTATATTGAATTCCTTTTTTATTAGCGGAATTAAGTTCAGAGAAAGCCTGATTTCTTCTGCTCTCAGGAAAGGCTTGTCACTAAAAATACCCAGGGTATCGCGCAGGTCAATTTCATGAAGCACTAAGCTGGCATTGGGCCAATCGGCGAAAATTTGAAAATCACTTTTTTTGATGTTGGTGTTCATTCCATATTGGTCACGAACTTCCTGTTTAACAGAGTGAATGATTTCGCTTTGGTAGATCCACAACAGGACAACTGCCAGTAGTATGGGCAAAACGAAAATCCCCAGAAGCGAGAATCCTGCAATTTTGAGCCAGCGTTTTCGTTTTATTGTCATGGTGAAGGTAAAGATAGTTGATTGATGGATGTGTACAAATTCTAAATCACAGGTTCTAATTCCGATAGCTATAGGAACCAATTTCCAAGCTCTAATCCGGATAGCTATCGGGAGGAACTTTAATATTGGAGCTTAAATGTACATAGTGGCATTTAAATGGATAGTCCTGTTCTATTAAATATTTCACTGAAAAGTTTTTCTATGGATTCAACTTCTTTTTCAGATAGAGCTAAAAATTCATTTTCTCTTGCTCTTTTGGATAGAACGCCATTTGTAATTTTAGTTTCTCGATAATTGCTGCATATCCGACAATGTTTCCTTCTTCGGGGGATTGTTTTCCGAGAAAAACAGGCGCAGTAATAGGTGCTTAAATTACATACAAGGTTCCCCGCGCTGGCACAGTGCGGCGATTAACTCTGAGCATTAGTGTGGAAACCAATGTTCAAGATAAGTATTTCACTTGAGTTTGGAAACGAATTATAGCATTGGCCTTGCGCGGTGTTGGGCAAAGTGTAAGCACTTTAGTCAGTACTGAGGTTTTGGTTCGGAATAAAAGGCGTTTTAAGGCCATGCTAAAATAGGTGGATTTTTTCCAGAAGGGAAATGCAATTTGACTAAAAAGGGTTGTAAGGAAAATCAGCCCAGTATCAATGGGTGGCTAGTTCACAAAATAAGGTATCCGCATTCAAAACAGCACGTGTCTAAAAGAGCGAGATGAAAAAACTATGTTCAGGAAACCACCCAAGCAAAATGGGCCAATGGTTTTCCAAAACCATCCCCAAATTATTCAAACCCCATAACACGTGATTAGGCTACCGATAGCTTCAGTCAATGCTTCGGCAAGCTCAGCATAAACTCCGGCTTAAATCGAAGCATAGCTTCGTTTAAGCCTTATATGTTAGCAGTTCGGCATTGTCTGGGCATGTCAACTGATTTACTTTTTAGCATAATTCATCAAAGGTTTCGTCTCCTGTCCATTCAAGTCCTTGTGCGAGGGTAAATTGCTTTTCTGCACCGTCTTTCTTAAAAAAACTTCCAAGATTATGGTGAACAAAAAAATTATTTTCAAAAGTCACCTCTGCCAAAGAATAAGGTTTTATTGCTTTTTCATCAGTGTTGCTGCACATGACCCACAATTTGGTTTCATCTATGGAAACTGCAAAATCTTCAATGATTGAGTTAGAGTACTGATTCTGTGAAAATACTTTTTCTACTTTCAGGTTTGCTAAATAATCAGTAATTGAATTGTTCTTTATGTCTTGTGGGCAACAAGGAAATTCAGTCGGTGTTTTCCAATTTTTTTGTTTTGTATTTTGAGTTAAGGAATTTGTAAACTCTGAGGCTTCCTCAATTTGCAATTTTGGTAAATTACGATTGTATATCCATTCTCCTAATCTTCCTCCTTGTAATGGTTTGTCATTTTCTGCCCAAGCCAAAAATCTTTTTTTACTTGTTTGTGCTTCTTGAATACTAACAGTGCACATCCATTCATAGTTTGGTTCTTGAAACTTGTCACGAAATTTTGAAGGGTCGGCAAGAAATGCCTCAACACTTCCGCAAACAAGCTCAATTCGTCTTGCCGTGATTGGGTTAAGCAAAATGTTTTCTAATCTTGTTACCCAACGTAAATTGTCTGGTCGATTATTTTGTTTGTTTGTATCGATATGGTCAACAACGTGTTCTTTTGTTGGTGGCTCACCGTGAAATGCAGTTGCAACTATTCTGTGAATACGAACTGAAGCAATTTCTAAATAACCTGTCTTGCTGTTTAGTTTGCCAAAAGTCCACTGGTTGTCGGTTGGTCGTGGTCGATTGTTGTCAACAGGACAGCGTAATACAGCTCCGTTATCACGAACAGAGTAATGTTCATTTTTGTAAATGCATTCACTTTCTTTTTTAAAGTCGTTCATTTCAACCATTTTTTTACCTAATTGGAACAACACCTCTATTCTTTTCATCCATTGACCATTGAACTTGATATAAATCTCCGTCAATTTGGTCGAGCAATAAAAAATTGTATATATTTTCCGTTGGATAGAGGGTAAATCTACCATTAACTTCTTTTTCTTCACTTACAAGTGAAACTGAGTTCAATACAAATTCACCTTGTCCGCCATCGTCTTTAACAGTGAAATGAACTTGCCACATTTTACCATTTCGAGTGTCCAGTTTTATAAAAGTCCAATAGTTTTGAGTGGGAAATAGCTGGTAAATGGTCTTTTCAGAAATTAGTTTCTGTTGAACCGTATTGGTCTGTTTTGTTTGACTTTGAGCAAATAAAGCAATTGTAATTCATGGGTATCCGCTAAGTTACCACTAGAGTTTATCTTGCTCGGCTTAAAATAGGACGCGGAAGGCGCAGGAGGCGCAAAAGTGGGGCTGGCGCGAGAATAGGAGGCGCAAACTCTGCTCGGCCTAAAAAAGGACACGGAGGCGCGGAGCCGCAATAGTGGGGCTGGCGCGAGAGTAAGAGTCGTAAAAAATGAACTATCGAAATCTCAGCTACTTTTTCATTAAAATTAAGGCGTAGAAGTCTTTAATTCTATGATAAACTTATTTCCGCGAGGCCCAGTGCGGCGGGGTGTCCTTTTAGATAATCACGACATTCGTTTCCATCAAGCGCGTGCAGCATCAAAAGAAAGCGTTGGCCTTGTGCGGCAGATCGCCTAGGATATTTTTCAGAAGGACTGGCCTAGCGGGTGCAAAGCAGGGAAAAGGATCCAAGCGATGGGATTCTTTTGATGCGGGTTGGCCTTGAGCGATGGAAAAGCGCCTAGAGGGAAACTGTCCTTTTTGGGTTCGTTTTTAGCTCATGTCTAGGTCTGTTTTTCAAAGGTATTCGCTGAATGCGAAAAGCATTTGGGCAATCAAAATGGAACGGAGAACAACCGGGTTGAAACGAGGCTTTGATTTCTACGAGCAATGGTCATGGTCAGGAAATAACCGACTAATCCCGAGGAAAAATGAAAAATCGACTTGATTATCAAGTGAATCAAGTCCTCAGTTCGTAAAATTCTGGATTAGTGGTAAAATAACGGATAGTCATGTTGTAATTAATACAAAAGTCAGTGTAAATAATTTCGTCTTCATATTGTCTGTTTCCTTATGTAGTTCATTTTAGAGCAGGGTCGTTGTATGCTGACCGCTAATCGAGTCACGCAGGGGGATTTCACCCCCACGTTCCCACGGAACCGTGCGTGAAAGTCTCCCTTCACACGGCTCTTCATGTTAATAAACCACATTGAAATTAGTTAATTTCATGGATATACCAATAATCAATATCTGGTTATTGGCTGTGATTTTGTTTCATAATAATCAATCATCCCTTTTTATCGGTTGTAAATTGTTTTGAAACCTAACATGCCTAGCCCTTCGCTCCATAGTCATTACAACTACTTCAACACTACTACGACTAAGTCTGCCCCCTGTATCTCGCTCACATCCTTTAGCGTCCGCTTCCTTTTGCAATTTAACGGAACAATACAGAGTTCACTTGTTCCTTAAAACAGCCTAAATACTGGACTTCGGCTATGGTGCACGCGGTCTGCGTTTATCTGCGAGACAATTTTACTCTGACGAAAGCAAGGGGCTGCAACGAAATAGACCGCGACGAACTAGGCATTGCAATTAAATAAACATCAAGCTTCGATGTCTTGAACAAGGAAATACCAACGCAAGGGATTATCGAATTGAGGGTATTTATAGGCTTGGAAACTTGCTGGCTCCAATGTTTTCAGCTGCTCTCTGGCAATTTTATCCGCGGTATCAAAATACTTTTTCCGCATTCTGTTTTTATCCAGCGTATTCCCCTTCTCAAGGACTGTTCTATTTGTAAGAAAATTGCTAATGGTATTGATTGTAATCTCTTTTTGATTCTTGCAAACCCACATTCCATCCTCGTCATCGAAAAAGTAAAGGTTCAATAGTTTCCAGCCATTTTCAGAAATCCATACAATGGCTTTTATGATATAATTGAATTCTTCCTTGGGAATGAAATAGTTGAAGCTTAAACGGACCCAACCTGGTTTGCTTCCTGCGTTACCCTTGCTTAATTCATCCATATAGGCTTGCGCTGTTTTTTCGCTGAGTTGAAGCAACTCCTGACCATAGGGACCTGCACAACTGCAGCCTCCTCTCGACTGAATACCGAACAAATCATTCAGAAGTGCTACGACAAAATTATGGTGTAAAAAGCGTCCATTATGACGAATATTAAAGGCCAAAAAGCCCAAACGGCTGGCTTCTAAACTCCCCAAGACATACACATTGGGATATTTACCAAAGGTCTCTATTGCTTCTTTTATATACTTCGATTCAATTTGCTCGATATTTTCTGCACCCACCATGTCCTTCAGTTTGAACGCCATTCCAGCGCGTATAGATTCAATGATGGCAGGTGTTCCTCCTTCCTCTCTTACTTCTATGTCCTCTAAATAACTTTGTTGTGTTTTTGTTACAAAATGAACGGTTCCTCCTCCTGTTACAACGGGCAATCCTTCTGAAAAAAGCGTTCTCTTCGCCACTAGAATACCGGGAGACCCTGGTCCACCAATCAACTTATGTGCTGAAATAAAAATAGCATCTTTCCCTGCCGTACCCTTAGGATTCATATCAATACTCACATAAGGAGCGGCTCCTGCATAATCCCAAAAAGAAAGCGCCTCATACTTTTTTAATAAGGCATGAATCTCGTCAACAGGCGCAATAATCCCTGTTACATTTGAAGCTGCAGAAAAGCTCCCAATCAATGGCTTTTTTTTGTGGTATTTTTTTAGTTGGGCTTCCAATTCCTCCATATTCACATTTCCATCCGAACCCAGCGGTGTTTCAACCAGCTCAAAAGGCCCCTCTCTCCATGGCAGGATATTGGAATGGTGTTCATAAGGACCAATAAACACCACTGGAAATGCTTTCTCATGGGTATAATATTGGGTCAATTTCCGAATGAGTAAATCAATGGCTCCTGTGCATCCTGATCCAGAAAATAGCAAAACATCCTCTTCGTTTGCATTCACCGAAGCCTTAATTAGCTCTCTTGCTTCTTCTCTATACTTAGAAGTTTGTAAACCAGTAAAGGATGCTTCCGTATGTGTGTTGGCATAGCTTGGAAGTATGGCTTTTTGAATATAGTCTTCAATAAATTTTAGGGGTTGAGCAGAAGCGATATAGTCGGCATAGGTTATATACCTTTCTCCAAATGCGCCCGACAGCTTATGATTAAAACTAAACTGAGAGCAGTATATTTTCTTTATTAACTTCTTGCTAAACTCTTTCATTCTGTTCTAAATAAGTGGTTTAAATACCCCAGCTACTTCTACTATTCACCTTGTTTCCTCGTGGAAGTTTGTTCAATCAAAAATAAATGCTTCCAACATTAATTCCGATTCATTATTCAAACTAAAGGACAATGGGTCTATGCGTTTGGGTCTTCCCTCAGCTATGCTAGCGTTTATAAAAAATATAATCAGTAACCAGCGGCTCAATTCCATTATGCCTTAAGCGGGTCATGATTTGGGCTTTGTGGTGGGTATGATGGTTAATTACTTGAAAAAGGATTTCCTGCACCGAATTTTGATAGGCCTCCCCTTTGGAGTTTTTATACGTAACGACTACTTTTAAATCGTGTCCTGCCAAAATTTTAAGCGAATTCTCAAAATTACTACGATCCAATTCCTTGCAAATTTCAAGGCTGTGTATTTCATGTACCCCATACGGTTCACCTCCCATTATGCGGGTATTCCAGATATGGTGTGCGTTCAAACAATGAGAAAATAATGGCACAATAGTATCGCCAAGCTTGGCTTTATTCTCCTCAAGCAAATCCGTCAATGCTTGATTGAAATAGTGATGGTATTCAAAGAGGTCGATAAAAAAGTCTTTCATCTTGGGTATGGCTGTAAATTTGATTTATATACGCCTCTAAATTAAACTTTTAGGAGCATTTTTTCTAGTGACATACTAGACAAAAGAGACCAGAAAAAAGATTCCGGTTTTCAGACTTTGGCGTCGACTATTCTTCCCAGACTTCCAAGCACCTCCTATTCTACCCATTCAAACTCTGCTGGGTTTTAGTATATCAATTATTGGAAAGTGTGGTTTTATAATAGGATATATCGGCAATTTTGCCTTCATTAGCCTAATATCAATTGACAGAAATATCTCATTTATGAAAAGAATAGCAACCGCCATTTGGCAAGGAACAGGAAAAGAAGGAAGTGGAAGATTGAACTCAAAAAGCGGCGTATTAAAAGATACCCCCTATTCAGCTGCAAGTCGCTTTAAGAATGAAGAGGGAACCGCTGGGACCAATCCTGAAGAACTCATCGCAGCAGCCCATGCCGGATGTTTTAATATGGCCTTGAGCTTTCAACTGGCAGCGGCAGACTTTACGCCAAACTTACTGGACACAACCGCAGAATTGAGTATAGAAAATAAAGATGGTCAGTATGAAATTACTGAAATAGTGCTCATACTAAAGGCGAAAGTCCCTAACATCTCAGATGAAAAATTTCAAGAGATTGCAAAAAGCGCCAAGGAAAATTGTCCGGTTTCAAAGGCGCTAGCCTCGATACCCATCCGACTTGAGGCACAGCTGGCATGAGCGCCAAGAAATGGAAACCTGATTTTCTACCTACCCGCGCCCTTTTAACACCGTTTCAATCTCTTCGAGTCGGACATTCTTAGCCTTCAAAAGAATGAGGAAATGATAAAGTAAATCAGCTGCCTCATTTTTAAACAGCTCCTCATTCTCATCTTTGGCCTCAATAACTAATTCCACAGCCTCCTCTCCTACTTTTTGTGCTACCTTATTAATGCCTCGCTTGTATAATTGGTTGGTATAAGAAGTTTCAACATCCGAATCAATACGTTGATGGATAGTGGCTTCAAGCTGATAGAGAAATCCCTTGCTCGCTTCTTCTCCAAAGCAAGATGCGCTGCCGGTATGACAAGTAGGACCCTTCGGAATAGCTTGGATAAGCAAGGTATCTTGATCGCAGTCGAGCGCTATACTCACTAGCTCTAAGGTATTTCCCGAGCTTTCTCCTTTCATCCATAGCCTATTTTTACTGCGGCTATAGAAAGTGACCTTGCTGGTGTCTATGCTCTTTTGATACGCTGCTTCATTCATATAGCCGAGCATGAGTATTTGTTGGTTTAAAGCATGTTGTATGATGGCGGGAACCAGCCCGTTTCCTTTTTTAAAATCAATATTCATCTGAGTGGAATTTGGTAAGTTCTTAAATAGTTTTTTAGCTGAGGGATAGCAATTTCTTGATCGTGAAAGATGGTAGCTGCCAATCCTGCCGAAGCTTGGGTTTGGAGAAATAGCGCCTCGAAATCTGCTTCCTTTCCTGCTCCTCCTGATGCGATTACAGGCACGGATACAGCCCTGCAAACTTGCTCGGTAATGTCCAGTGCAAAACCCTCTTTTGTTCCATCATTATTCATGGAGGTGAGCAAAATTTCTCCAGCACCGAGGCGGGTCCCTTCTTGTGCCCAGTAAATGGTTCGCAGCTCCGTTTCTTCCCGGCCTCCTTTCACGAATACCTTCCAATCCAGGCCTACTTTTTTGGTATCGATGGCCAATACCACACATTGACTTCCAAAGGCCTTGGCAAGTTCGCGGATTAACTCAGGACGATAGACTGCGGCAGAGTTGATGGATATTTTATCGGCACCAGCGGCAAGAATGCGCGAAACATCTTCCACCGATTTGATGCCCCCACCAACCGTAAACGGAATATCAATTTCGGCCGCGACTCTTTCCACCAGCTCAAGCAAAGTATCGCGCTTTTCGATGCTTGCTGTGATATCCAGGAAAACCAATTCATCGGCCCCTTCCAGCGCATAGCGTTTTGCCAAGGCAATGGGGTCTCCGGCATCGCGGATTCCTTTAAAATTTATTCCCTTTACTGTCCGGCCATTCTGAATGTCGAGACAGGGTATGATGCGTTTTTTTAACATAATTCCGACAGTTCTTTTAAGCTAATTCTCCCTTCATAGATGGCCTTTCCGATAATTACACCCGAGCATCCTAGGGTTTTCAGATCACTCAGGTCCTTTTTGCTGGCCACTCCGCCACTAGCAATCAGCTTGATTCCCGTATGAGTAAGCAGCTCTTGATAGAGTTCGAGTGAGGGACCTTCCAACATTCCATCTTTGGCGATATCAGTAGAAATAACCTCCCGAATGCCCTCCTTCTCATAGGCTTGGATAAAGGCTAATACTTCCATCTGCGACGACTCTTGCCAACCATTGGTAGCGATCATCCGGTCTTTGCAATCCGCACCCAGAATAATTTTATCGGCACCATAACGCGCCATCCATGAAAGGAAGAGTTCCTTATTTTTCGCGGCAATACTGCCTCCCGTAATCTGCTTGGCACCCGACGCAAAGGCAATCTCCACATCTTTATCCGATTTTAAGCCCCCTCCAAAATCAATTTCTAAGTTGGTATTGCTGGCAATGCGTTCTAATACTGGATAATTGATAATTCGGTTCGATTTGGCCCCATCGAGGTCAACCATATGCAGGTAGTTTAAGCCATGGTCTTCAAACATTTTGGCCAGCTCCAAGGGGTCTTCACCATATACTTTCACTGTGGAATAATCCCCTTTGGTGAGGCGCACGCATTTTCCATCAATCAGGTCGATAGCAGGAATGAGTTTCATAGCGATAGAAAGTTTTTAAGTATGATTTCACCAATCCCCGCCGACTTTTCCGGATGAAACTGGGTGGCATAAAAATTATCCTTTTCAAGTCCGGCGCTAAAAGGCAGGATATAGTCGCAAACTGCGGATGTGGCCGGAGCTAATTCGGCATAATAGCTATGCACAAAATAGACATTATCAGCAGTACGAACCCCTATAAACAAGGCCCCATCCAAGCGAACAAAGTCATTCCATCCCATATGCGGCACCTTTTCAGTTCCCTTAAACTTCAACACCTTTATTGGGAAAACTCCCAAGCATTCGGTATTCCCCTCCTCGCTGGATTCACAGAGCAGCTGCATGCCCAAACAGATGCCTAATACCGGCTGTGTGAGTGTTGGAATCAAGGTATCGAGGCCCTTTTCTTTCAGGTAGTTCATGGCTGAAGTGGCTTCTCCAACCCCGGGAAAAATCACTTTGTCTGCCTGTCTGATTTCCTCTGAATCATGGGTAATGAGGGAGGTATATCCCAGTCGCTGGAGGGCGTTTTGTACCGAGCGTGTATTGCCTGCATTATAGTTAATAATGGCGATCATAAACTTCCTTTTGTACTAGGGATACTAAAATCATTGCTTGAACTCACGGCCATTTTTAAAGCTTTGGCAAAGGCCTTAAAGATGGATTCTATTTTATGGTGTTCATTCTCTCCTTCGGCTTTGATATTGAGGTTGCAAGCGGCTCCATCACTAAAGGATTTGAAAAAATGCATAAACATCTCCGTAGGCATTTCTCCGATTTTCTCCCGCTTGAATGCTGCCTCCCATATGAGCCAAGGTCTTCCGCCAAAGTCAATGGCCACTTGCGCAAGACAGTCGTCCATAGGCAATAGAAAACCATAGCGTTCAATTCCTTTTTTGCTTCCTAATGCTTCTGTAAATGCTTCACCTAGGCAGATGGCCACATCTTCAATCGTATGGTGTTCATCTATTTCTAAGTCGCCCTTTACCTCGATAAAGAGATCCAGACTCCCGTGTTTGGCCACTTGTTCGAGCATATGATCGAAGAAACCGAGACCCGTATAGATGCTATTCTTGCCTGTGCCATCAAGCGTAAGTGCAATAGAAATATCCGTTTCTTTGGTTTTTCTGCTTCGCTGTGCCTTTCTCGGTTTGTTCTTTAAAAAGCGGTAGATTTCTTCCCAGCTTCGGGTAATGAGGGCGCACGCTAATTCTGAGTCATCGCCAATAAAGATCCCCTGAGCACCGAGGTTTTGTGCGAGTTGTATATCGGTTTGCCGGTCGCCAATAACAAAGGAATTAGCCAAATCATAAGGACCAAAAAGGTATTTATTGAGCAATCCTGTTCCCGGCTTACGCGTTGGCGCATTATCCGCTAGAACACTTTTATCTATCAATACCTCCGAAAAAACGATTCCCTCATTCTCCAAGGCCTTCATGATTTGATTCTGTGCGGGCCAAAAATTTTCTTCGGGGAAAGCGTCCGTTCCTAAGCCGTCTTGGTTGGTAACCATAACCAGCTCATAGTCTAACTCTCTGGCAATTTTAGCCAAACCATTAAAGACACCCGGATAATACTCCAGTTTCTCCAGACTATCCAACTGATAATCCACGGGCGGCTCTATCACCAAGGTTCCATCTCTATCTATAAAAAGTACTTTTTTCATTGTTCCATTCTTTAAGTGCTGCTATCAATACTTCATTTTCGGCTTGGGTGCCGATGCTTATGCGCAGGCAATTAGCAATCTGTTGGCTTCTATTCCGCACGATGATCTTTTTGCTTACCAAGTGCTGGTATACTGCGGCTGCATCCTCCATCTCCACCAAGAGGAAATTGGCTTGGGAAGGATAAATTTTCTTCACATACGGCAAGGTCGACAAAGCCTTAACCAAAGCCTCTCTTTCTTGAAGAATCGCTTTCCTATTTTCTTCAAATACATCCCCATGTTTTAGGGCAAGGATGGCCGCTTCCTGATTGAGTAAACTGATATTATAAGGAGGTTTTACCTTATTCAAGTAGGCAATCATCCGCTCATCGGCAATGGCCCAACCGATCCTTGCAGAGGCCAATCCCCAAGCCTTGCTCATGGTTCTACAGAGAATGAGTCGCTCATAGTCATCCAACAGGCCAAGCATCGAACATTCCGGAGCAAAATCAATATAGGCTTCATCCACTAAAACGATGCCTTTAAAATCATCCAATATACTTCGAAGCAAGCTTTCGGAAATGCAATTCCCTGTAGGATTATTCGGCGAACAAAGCAGGAGGAGTTTCAAGTCGGAATCCTGCAAATGAGGCTGCAATGTATCCAGATCAATCTCGAAATCGGCATCCAAGGGACATTGGATAAGGGCTACTTGATGGATTGCTGCAACTACCTCATACATGCCATAGGTGGGCGAAAAACAGAGGGCTTTATCTTGTTTTCCCTCGCAAAATACCCGAAATACCAAGTCAATAATTTCATCGCTGCCATTCCCTATGAAGAGTTTAGAAGAATCTATTTGGTAGCGTTCCGAAAATGCCCCTTTCAATTCCTTTTGAAAAGGATCTGGATAGCGGTTTAAGGTGCCAAACGGATTTTCATTCGCATCCAAGAAAACAGCCTCTGCCCCGCTAAATTCCTCTCGGGCACTCGAATACGGTTTTAGGTCGCGAATAGTCTTACGTACCAACTGATCTAGCTCACCCATTTTCCAAACTTTTAAGTCTCAGTGACACCGCATTTTTATGCGCAAACAATTCCTCGGCCTCCGCCATCGTTTCAATGGCCGCCCCAATTCCCTGAATTCCCTCTGCACTGAGCTTTTGAAAAGTAATCTTTCTAACAAAGCTATCTACAGAAACCCCACTATACGCCTTTGCAAAACCGTTGGTTGGAAGGGTATGATTGGTTCCACTGGCATAATCGCCAGCACTTTCGCAGCTATAATTGCCCAAGAATACGGAGCCGGCATTCACTACCCCCTCGGCCAATGATTCGGCATTTTCGGAGGCGATTATCACATGTTCTGGCGCATATACATTGCTCAATTCGAAACATTGCTCCATGGATGCACAACGCACCATAAAACTTTTATCGAGTGCCTGCTGAGCCATTTCCATACGTGGCAATGTAGCTAGTTGAATGGCTAGCTGAACCTTCACTTCTTCCAGCACTTGTGCATCATCGCTGAGCAAAACCACTTGGCTATCGGCACCATGTTCGGCTTGAGAGAGCAGATCTGCGGCGACAAATGCAGGAACGCAGGTTTTATCAGCTATGACCAGCACTTCACTCGGACCCGCAGGCATATCAATGGCCACTCCGCTCAGTTGGGCGAGCTCTTTGGCTTTGGTGACAAACTGATTTCCCGGACCAAAAATCTTAGAAACAGCAGGAATACTATCTGTTCCATTGCACATGGCGGCAATGGCTTGGGCGCCTCCTACTTTATACACTTGGGTAATACCGAGGAGTTGCGCGGTGAAGAGGATGGCTGCATGAATGGAACCCGCCGAACTTGGAGGGGTACAAAGCAAAATCTCGTTACAACCCGCAATCTTTGCAGGAATGCCGAGCATAAGAATCGTGGAAAATAAGGGTGCCGTTCCTCCTGGGATATAAAGTCCTACCTTTTCTATCCCCACACTTTTTCGCCAGCAGAATACCCCAGGCATGGTTTCAATCACCTTACTTTCTTCTACTTGAGCCGTATGAAACTTTTCTATATTCGCCTTGGCCACTTGAATGGCCTGCTTTAGTTCGATGCTTACCAAACTGCTCGCTGTTTCGAACTCCTCCGGCCGCACTTGGAGTTCCGTCAAGGTACATTGGTCAAACTTTTGGGCGTAACGATAAAGGGCGCTATCTCCATTTAGGCGAACATCGTCCATGATTGCATTCACCTGCTCGGTTAAATCCCTGGTATTAAAAACAGGACGTTTACAGATTTCCTTCCAGCTATCCGGATTGGGTAAATTATAGGTCTTCATTAGGCGACAATTTTATCGATTGGCACCACTAAAATGCCTTCTGCTCCAGTCTCTTTGAGTGCATCAATCACTTCCCAAAATTGGTCTTCGTCGATTACCGTATGTAAGGAGCTCCAACCCGGCTCCACCAAAGGCAAAACCGTTGGTGATTTCAATACCGGCAATAATTGACTCACCTGGGCGATTTTATCATTCGGTACATTCATTAATATATACTTGGAATTTTTCGCCTTTAGCACCGCTTTTATTCGGAAGAGCAACTTGTTGAGCACCTCCAATTTGGCCTCATCCAGGTTTTGAGACTTGGCCAATACCGCCTCCGACTTCAGAATAACCGAAGTTTCCTTCAGTCCGTTTTTAAATAAGGTAGAGCCAGAGCTAACGATATCACAGATGGCATCTGCTAAGCCAATATTTGGGGCTATTTCTACAGAACCAGAAATGGTATGTATTTCTGCTTCTATTCCATTTTTCTGCAAAAAGTTCTGCAAGGTATTTGGGTAAGATGTGGCAATTTTCTTCCCGACATAATAGCTCAAGTCGTTTACCTCAGCATCTTTCGGTACGGCCAAAGACACCCTACATTTAGAGAATCCGAGCTTTTGGATAATGTCGACCTGCTTCTGCTTTTCCAAGAGCAGGTTCTCTCCAACAATGGCAATATCGGCTACCCCATCTTCGAGGTATTGCGGGATATCCGAATTTCTCAGGTAGAGAATCTCCATAGGAAAATTAGGAATCTCTACCTTGAGCTGGTCTTTTCCATTGTCGACCTTAATTCCGCATGCTTGCAGAAGTTTCAGCGACTCTTCATGAAGTCGTCCGCTTTTTTGAATGGCAATTTTCAGTTTACTCATTTGTTGTTATGTGTGCCTGAGTAACCGAAGAGCAATAAAAAACCCGTCTGATTACTCAGACGGGTTTATAATATCGTTTGTTGTTAGTCAACACATATCATTTCCTCCATGCCTGAGAGCAAGTATGAAAATGATGATGATGGATTTGACTAAATTTCATTGCGTGCTGATTGCTCCACAAATGTAGTAGCTTTTTTTTCTATTCTGCAACTACAAATTGCTTATCCGTACTTCTATTTGTTGCCCCTCAATTTTATTTCTAGGATGGACTTAAGTCGAGCACCGCATTTTTATGCTGTTTATTGGCGACGAAGATCAGCAGGACCATAAGAGCAAGAGATACCGAGGAAGCTTGCCAAATTCCGAGGTCTAATCCTCCTTTTGATAGAGGCTTGGTGAGAAAATCACCGAAAGTGGCCTTATACCCAAACTACGTTCGATAAAGTCGGAAATCTCCGCACCCAAGGTGGTGGCACTACTTTTTATGAGCCAGAACAACAGGGTTATTTCGGCTACTTTGTTTAATTCTTTCATGGATTAATTTTTACGGAATGAGGAATTGGAGCACTTTGATTATTTTGTCGAAACATCCATTTAAACTGCACTAAAACTTATACGAATAGCCAAATCGAAATACCTGGGTTTCGTAATAATTCCGGCTGCTATAGGTGAAGTTATTTCCTATAATTTGCTGCTTTATAACCAAGGTATTAAAGATATCCGTCGCATTCAAAAACACTTCGCCTTTGCCCTTTTGGATGGATTTTTTGATTCCACCATTCAGCGAAAAGCGCGATGAAATCGTTCCCTGAGGAAGAATATCTGGAGCCAAATAGATCGCAGTTATTTGCGCCTCCAAATTATTGGCCATCTTAAAATTCGCATTCAACTTCACATTTCCGGAATAAACGGTCTGCTTCTCTGCCGTAAAGCTATTTTCAATGGGGTATTTACTCACTACTGTAAAGGCATCTATTTGATTATGAAAGATGTTCAGGTTCAGGTTGAGGTTAATTTTGCTCGAAACATCTTGAGAAAAGATCATTTCAATCCCCGTATTATAGCTCTTCCCAGCATTTTGTGATACGGTATAAATCAACCTGCTCGTGTCTACACTTGTAGCAATGCGGGTAATGGTTCCATCCGACATGCGGTGGTATGCCGAAGCATAGAAATAGCCTTTTTTCCAACTCGTTTTATAAGCCAACTCAAAGCTTGTGGTAAACTGGGGTTTTAATGCGGGGTTCCCGACCTTAATAATTTCTGCATCATCATACTTTGGAAAAATACGAATATCCCCCTCATCCGGACGATCTACCCGGCGATTGAAAAAGGTAGATAGCTTATTGCTGGCATTGAGCTTATAAGTTAGTCGCGCATTGGGAAAAGGCTGTAAATAATCGTAGCCATTGCTTTGGTAGGTGTTGTGGTTGGCGGCCACCACGTAGTTAAGCTTTACATATTCCAAACGCATTCCTAATTCCGCCTCGAAGCGCTTGATCTCATAGGTATAGTTTCCATACAAAGCAGGAATGGTCTCTATATAAGTAGCCTTGCCATCGGCTCCTGTATCCAGCACGGAATTGGTATTTGATGGATGGAAAACCATATTGGTAGGAATATTTCTTCTTCTGAATTTAATACCCGTTTCTAAAACACCGTGTTTCATAGGGCGGGTATAATCTAGGTTAAAATCGGCCACTTTCTGCTCCGCAATGAGAGCGAAGGATTCTTTGCTCGTAAAAGTAGGCATGACATTCGTAAAGAAATACTTCTCATCTTCCCGGTCAAAGGTATAGTTGAAACCGATCTTCAAGCTATGTCCGGGTTGGGCAAACTTATGTTCGTAGGCCACCGAAGCCATGGCCGCAGTGAGCGCTTCATCCTCCAAAAACTGCCACAAACGCAGGCTTTCATCGTTCGTACCATTGAAGAAGGGCTGATCTCCATAATCCTTAACGGTTTCTCTGCTAAACATTCCAGAAACAGTGAGGCTATTGGTTTCATTGATATACCAGTCTAGCCCCCCTTTGGTGGTAAAAAAATTGGTATTCCGGTTTCGCTTCATTTGCTGATTGATCACCCGGCCATCGGTATAAGTTCGGGTAGTAAATTCATTCTTATTGAGGGTATGGGAATAGAGGTTATCGGCTTGAAAGAAGAGGTTGACCTTTTGCTTCCTATAATTTAAAGAAATGGAAGGATTGATTTTGGGCGTGGCTTGGTACTGAGAACGAATACCCGGCAAATTCTCCTTGCGCACCCATAAGGCCCCTACTCCCGTGGAGAGTCCTGCTTTGCCATTCAGTCCTTGCTTAACTTCCTTTTTAAGTATTATATTGATGATGCCCGCATTTCCATTGGCATCGAACTTGGCCGAAGGATTATTGATGATTTCAATCCGTTCAATCGCTGAGGCGGGAATATTCTCCAAGCCATTTTGATTTCCAAAACCCGTAATAGCCGTTTGTTTGCCGTCTATCAAGATAGTAACCTGACTATTCCCTCGCAACTGCACTTGGCCATCTTGGATGGTAATGCCTGGCAAATTATTCATCGCCTGAAGCACGCTTCCCCCCGACTGACTCACATTGTCATCCACCTTAAAGGTTTTTTTATCCATCGGCCCATTTACCGCATCTTGTTTTCGTACCACCACTGCATCGCCCAGGAGTTGAGAAGATTCTTCCATATAGAAAACCCCCAAATCAAGGTAGGACGCATTGGCCCCAACAAAGAGTTCTCGGAAAATAGAGGAATAGCCCACAAAAGAAATTTCTAGCAAATAGTCGCCTGGTTTTACTCCTTCCAAGGTAAACAGTCCGCTCTCCTTGCTAATCGTACCCGTAATAAAGGCAGAATCAGTATTAGTTTTAAGCACCACCGTAACAAAGGCGAGCACCTCCTTCGATGTTTTATCCTTCAGCGTCCCAGAAATATTCACCCCAATTGTTTGCGCCATGCTTGCCCCATCAAAAAGGAAAAAAACAAGGAGTAGCAAGCATTTAGTCTTCATGCTTTTCGCTTTTCTTTGTATGAATTTCCTTCGTTACATTTCCCTGTGCATCAATCTTTACTTCGTATTCCAGCTCACCTATTTCCATTTCGAACTCATACGATTTTCCCGCTGCGGTTTCCACCAATTCGGCTTCATCTATTTCATAGTTCGTAAAATGTTGATCTAGAATGAGACGGATTTCTTTCGGAATTTCTGATTCCTTGATTTCGTATTCTGTTTCCATCCATTCGCCATTGGCCTTATAGCTTGCAGAATATTCCTTTTTGTCCTGCTTGAATTCTGCTTCCCAAAGTCCATTTTCTTCCTGTTCCCATTTTACTTTCTTCGCCTCAGGAAACTTTTCTAAAAAGGCAACTTGCACCTTTTCTGGAACCTGATTTTTCTTCTGCGCCGCGGCAGGTAGACTAAAAACCATCGCAACTGCGGCAATAAGCATCACTTTTTTCATAAGAGTAGTTTGTTAAATGAATACTCAAACTTCGCCTAGGAATTCGAAGACATTTAGAATTTTAGGCCCTGGAACAAATTCTTTTTAAAAAGTCACCGTAAAGTGATGAAACCCTTCTCCAAATTGATAGCTGAGTTTCCATGCATACTTATTGGCTATTTCATGGATGATGGCCAAACCTAGCCCGCTGTTTACCTTATCTGTTGTATGAATGGAAAACCGCTCAAAGAGATGTTCTTTTTGCAACGCTGAACTGCCTGAATTGGAAAAATGCAAGGACTGTTTCGTGCACGAGATATGAATTTCTCCACCGCTGGGCGTATGCCGAATCGCATTTGATAGCAGATTATGCAAGAGGGTTTCTAGCAGAAAGGAATTGGCGCGAAGAAATGCCCCCTCCTCACCATCATAGCTCACCAACAAGGACTTATCGCTAATATAATCTTCGAATAAAACCAAAGACGCATCCATATACTTCTTAATATCGAGCTCTTCTTGCTCTTGGTAGTGTTGGTTTTCTACTTTGGCCAGAACCAACAGATTTTTATTGATGCGGTTTAATCGGGATAAAGGAGCTTGGATGCTGCTAATGAGCTCATTTATCTCCGGACTCAATTCTTTTTCCTGCACCAATAAATCGAGTTTTGATTTGATAAGCGCGATGGGTGTTTGAAGCTCATGCGATGCATTTTCCGTAAAGGCTTTCTGCAAACGAAAGGCCGCCAAATTGCTTTCCACCAAAGATTGCAGCGACTCGTTCAGTTCATGAAACTCTTGAATAGTGCTTGATTCTACGGAGATTCCTTGATTTTTAGCCAAGTCGAAGGATTTCAGAGAAGCCAGCGTTTGATAGAAAGGCTTCCAACTCCTTCGGGCTATGTTTCGGTTCAGCAGAATAAAGCCCAAAATGAGGATAAGAAAAAAGAAAGCCGTGACAAAAGATACCGCCAAAAAGGTTTCATCAGTTTCTTCAAGATTGGTTTCTATGCGAATCTGGTAGGCTTGTCCATCAATAGTTATATAGGATAAAAGGCCACGCATGCGATGAATCTCCTCCTCTGGGTCAAGTTTTTCTACTTCATAAATGCTATCCTGTCCCAAACCATTTCCTTGTACTTCTTGAATGGAAAAGCCCGGCTCTAGTTGTCCCCAAACCCGATTAAATTGTTCAATATCAGCTCGGGAAAGTTCTTTGCGTGAAAGATTTTGTTTGCTATGTTCGAGTCGGAGTAGATTGTTTTCATCCAGTTCACTCACCCAGATAGTGTCAATAACGAGCACATAGGCGGGAATGCTAATGCCTAGGAGCAAAAGCGAATAGAGCGCAAAGGCCTTGAGGGGTCTATTTAGTAATTTGCTCCTAGTTCCCATTTATAGCCTGTTCCATAAATCGTTTTGATGGCATCCATATAACCACTTTCCTTGAGCTTCTTTTTCAGGTTTTTCACATGGGCATAAACAAAGTCGTGGTTATCGAACATATCGGCATAATCGCCGGATAGGTGCTCGGCCAATGCACTTTTCGATAAGACTCTATTTTTATTCCCGATGAAAAACAAGAGTAATTCATATTCTTTTTTAGTCAGGCTCAGTTGGGTATCATTCACTGAAACTGTCTTGGCTGCTAAGTCGATGCTGAGTCCATTTTGCTGAATAAGCGTATAACTGTCAAATTGTTTCCTACGTATAATGGATTCAATGCGTGCGGCCAATTCTGCTAGATGGAAAGGTTTCGCTAGGTAATCGTCGGCGCCCAATTTAAGTCCCTTGATTTTATCGTCGAGGGAATTTTTAGCGGAGATGATGATCACCCCTTCCTGCTTGTTTTGCTTTTTTAGTTCCTCCAGCAGCGTGAGTCCGTCGCCTCCTGGGAGCATTATATCTAGTAGGATGCAGTCGTATTCATGCGTTGAAATCTTGTCCATAGCCGAACGAAAATCCGCTGCCCATTCACAGCGATACTGCTCATTGCTGAGGTATTTCACCATGTCTTTGGCCAAATCGGCTTCATCTTCCACAATCAAGATTTTCACAACGGCAAATTACGTATCCAATTTGGAAGAAATTTAGAATTTAGGATAGATTAACATGACTCACCGCAATTATACCACTACTAGGCGCATACTGCAATGCAACGCCCGTTATCACCAATTTGTGAATTGTGATTTGTGATTTATGAATTTGAAGGAGTAGTCTCACTTTCTCACCGTCTTCGAAATGTCTACAGTTCTACAAGTCGATAATATTCTTACGTGACCACACTTCGACTGGCTTCCCCTCCGCTAGCGCTATGGCGGACAGGTCGGGATGACGCCGGTTTTCTTTTGCGCCTCCTACTCTTGCGTCAGCCCCACTATTGCGGCTCTGTCTCTGTCTGCCATAGCTTTTTTCAAGCGAAGGCTGGCCGCGTCCGCTGAGGTTCAACGAAGTATGAGTTGAACGCAGGAGGAGCCAAAAGACGTCAGTGCTTGAATTAAGTTTGGTTCCGATAGCTATCGAATTTGGAGTAAATAAGGCCTAGTGGCAAGAAAGCGGTGACTCATGTAGATTAATGCACAATAATCGACTGGGTAATTTCCTTAATCGGACTCCCCAGCTGAGTATTCACGGCTCTCAGCGTGGTAGTATAATTTCCTGCTTCAGTAAACACGTGAGTAATGGATTGATTTGAATCAAATTAGAAAAGCAGGCCCTTTATACAAATCTTCGTCTCCCTCCTTCGGAAAGGTCATTTTTACATCATCTGCCACACTGCAGCTCACGAATACGATAGAGTCGCCTTGATTGATTTCAAATTGGCTTGCAGTAAAACAAGCTTTTGGAACCACAATCGTGATTTTCTTGCACATTGTGAATGTTACGGTCATTGCTCCAAGTACCAGAAGCATCAATGCATTATTAATGAATGAGGTTTTCATAGGCAGGGTTTAATGAGCTAACGTTGTTCCGGCTAATCTAATATCGCGTCACGGTTCATTTAGATTGACCTTGCTGCGATGATTTCTATCTTGGCAATATTCTTTAAATTATTTTTTAATTCTGGATTAAATATAAATGCTTAATTTCCCAAAACACACTTCATATAAATCAGAACAATTACTCAAATACGGTCTCCTTTTCTTTCTCGTGGTTTTTATGGCTTCCTGCTCGCAAACACGCTATAGTAGTAGGGCTTACATTAAAAAATCCTCTTAGAAGAATACTCAGAAAGCACATAACACAACTCCTTCTGCGAAGCAAATTGTAGCCAACCAGATTCAATCCGAAATAGCTCTGACTGCACATATTGAGTTGCCCGCAGTAAAAATTTCAAAAGCCAAGGCCAAGGCGTCAAAGAAGGAAACCCTACCGATTTTGGCTGAACCCATAAACCAAACTGAGCAAGCCAAGCCTTCTACAAATACCCCTTCCAATCAGTCAAGAATCCAATCAAATATGAGTCCCAACCAAACGACAGACGGCGGTGGCCTTCGATTTATTGGCTGGTTATTAATTATTGTAGGTCTTATTCTTTTGCTGGTTGTGAGCATACTACTTGGAATATTATTGATGCTCCTAGGACTCTTGTTTGTAGTTGTTGGTAAGAAGGGTTGAGTTAAATGATCAAACAAGGTGGTTGTTAAAAACCTATTTTCCAAGCTTCTGCGTCCGCCCCAGCTGAGGTCCCGCATGGCTATCGGGAGAGCCAAAGGCGAAAAACTCAACCTTAACCTTAACCTTAACCTCAACGAATCATAAACTCCAATCCCAACTCAAATCCATAAAAATCAAGTTCTTGATTGCATTTCTTGCCGAATTTGTGAGACTACGAAGTTTTCGCCGTTGCTTAACGTGGGCACCATAGAGTACTACAGTGCCCCCATCGTTTATGGAATGGTAAGTGCATGGAACTAATGCATTACATACAAGGCTGTCCATTGAATTTCCTGTAATAACTCAAGTTGCTTCAATCAATCCTTTGTATATTCGCTTAGCGTGAAAAGATTTCTTGCCATAACTTTTGCCCTACTCACCTTGTTTTCAAACTTGGGGTTCTCAATGAACACGCACTTTTGCGGTGGCCAGGCGGTGGAGACTTCTTTCTCACTTGGGGTACATAATCCCGATTGTGGCATGGGCGATATGGAAGAAGCCTGCAGCATCCGTCCTGTTTCTGAAACACAATTCAATCCGCAACCATGCTGCGAAAACCAGCATGATTGCCTACAGTTCGATGAAAATACCCAGCTAGAAAAGGTTCCACCAATAGTGAGCCCTGTATTTTTAGCCGCTTTTGTTTCTGCATTCTCGCAATCAATCGCCCTTCCAACTGCCCATTATCAGCATGTGGATTATACTCCTCCTGCCCCACCGGATAAGGACATTCAAGTCCTATTCCAGACCTTCCTACTATAGAATTCAGCATACGATTAGCCTGTTCCATAGTGCATTAGCACGGAACATGATGGCCTTTTTATGCCTTTGAACAAGGTTTTTCTGTTCGATTAATTCACGTATAGTATGCTGAATAAAATAATAAAATTCTTCCTAGAGAATAAATTGGTAACCCTCCTATTACTCGTAGGAATGGTTTCTTGGGGAATCGTGACTTCCCCCTTTGGCTGGCAGCTGGGACCACTTCCCTCTGACCCTGTGCCGGTTGATGCTATCCCAGATATTGGCGAAAACCAACAAATCGTTTTCACCCAATGGCAAGGGCGTTCTCCGCAGGATATAGAAGATCAAATCTCCTATCCATTAACCACCTATTTATTGGGTATTCCTGGAGTAAAGTCCGTAAGAAGTTCCTCCATTTTCGGGTTTTCAAGCATCTACCTCATCTTCTCTGAAGACGTGGAATTCTACTGGTCGCGCTCCCGAATATTAGAGAAACTTAATTCTCTCCCTTCCGCATTATTACCAGAAGGAGTACAACCGGCTTTAGGTCCGGATGCCACCGCCTTGGGCCAAGTATATTGGTATACCATTGAAGGACGAGATAAAGCAGGAAAACCCACCGGCGGATGGGATCTTCATGAAATTCGCAGCGTTCAGGACTTCTATGTAAAATATGGATTGAATGCCACAGAAGGGGTTTCCGAAGTAGCCTCTATCGGGGGCTTTGTTAAAGAATACCAAATAGACGTTAACCCAGAAGCACTTCGGGCCTATAATATCCCCTTGCATAAGGTGATGCAGGCGGTGCAGAAATCCAATAAAGATGTGGGTGCCAAAACCATCGAAATCAACCAAGCCGAATACTTGGTGCGTGGTTTAGGCTATATCAAAAGTATAGAAGACATCGAGTTGGCCGTAGTGGCGGTGCAAGACAATGTGCCGATTCGTATCAAGGACGTGGCGGTAGTATCGCTTGGTCCGGCGACACGACGAGGCTTATTAGATAAAGACGGTGCGGAAGTCGTTGGTGGTGTTGTGGTGGCCCGCTATGGTGCAAATCCCTTGCAAGTGATTAATCAAGTCAAGGAAAAAATTGCAGCAATCGCACCCGGACTACCCAAAAAGATAGTAGCTGATGGACGTGAAAGTCAGCTGACAATTGTGCCATTTTATGATCGGTCGGAGCTCATTTATGAAACCTTAGGAACCTTAGAAGAGGCGCTACTCTTGGAAATACTGATTACCCTTTTGGTGGTGATTGTGATGGTGTATAATCTGAGGGCCTCCTTTTTGATTGCTAGTTTGCTGCCTATTGCTGTATTGATGGTATTTATCGCCATGCGGTATTTTGGGATAGATGCCAATATTGTGGCGCTATCCGGAATTGCCATTGCCATTGGAACCATGGTGGATTTGGGCATCATACTGTCTGAAAATATCATGAAACATATCGATGAAGCACCTCCCGGACAGAAACTCATTGATACCATTTATAAGGGAGCTTCCGAAGTTTCTACGGCCATACTAACCGCCGTTTCCACTACGATAGTGAGCTTTATTCCTGTATTTACCATGGAGGCAGCGGAAGGAAAACTTTTTGGACCACTCGCCTTCACGAAATCCTTTGCGCTCATTGCGGCACTTTTGGTTTCTCTCTTGATTCTACCCACGCTGGCGCATTGGTTTTTTGGCTTTCAAATAAAAAATAAATCGCTCAAAAAATGGGTAAATTATGCAGTGAGCCTGGTAGGTATTTTGGCGCTCTTTACCGAACAATATTGGGCCTCGGTAATATTGCTCGCCTTTGGCCTCTTGGGAATCTTCAAGCCCCTAATTGAAAGCAAAAAAGAGAAAATACCGGCCTTCGTTCAGTTCCTGCTTCGTTACGCGGAGTTGATTGTAGTGCTTATTGGCGTGGTATGGCTATTGGCAAAATACTGGCTGCCGCTCGGCGCTTCACAATCCTTGCTGGTGAACTTTGTCTTTGTTGCCATTCTAGTAGGCGGCATACTCGGAGCCTTTCGCCTATTGGAATACCGCTATAAAAAAATTCTGACTTGGTGTTTGGATAATAAGGGCAAGTTCCTGATTCTCCCAAGCTCCCTAATTCTGCTGGCTGTTACCATTTGGTTGGGCTTCGGAACGGTTTTCGGTTTCATTTCTACAGGAGCCGAGAAAACAGGCTGGAAGCTACCAGAGACCCGTGCTTGGGTGAGCCTTTCCGAATCATTTCCGGGTATTGGAAAGGAATTTATGCCCTCCTTGGATGAAGGAAGTTTCTTATTGATGCCAACGGCCATGCCGCATTCAGGAATAGAATTTAATAGGCGTATAATAGGACAGCTGGATATGCTTCTCACCCAAATTCCTGAAGTGGAACTCACCGTGGGCAAGTTAGGAAGGGCCGAAACCGCTTTAGACCCAGCACCTATCTCCATGTATGAAAACATCATCAACTATAAACCCGAATACGAACTCAATAAAAAGGGACATCGACAGCGGTTTAAGGTGGATGAAAATCATCGTTTTATTACCCTTTCAGGAGATTCGCTCTCCAATCAGGAAGGCATTGAACGAGGCGTTGGTGCGGAAATATTGATCCAAGACGAACAAGGAGAGTTCTTTCGCAATTGGCGGGAGCATATCCATTCACCCGATGATATTTGGGAGGAAATTGTAGCGGTAACGAAACTGCCTGGTGTGACTTCGGCACCGAAGCTTCAACCGATAGAAACCCGTTTAATCATGCTACAAACAGGCATGCGAGCGCCCATGGGTATGAAAGTGTATGGTCCCGATTTAGCCACCATTGAGGCCTTTGGACTGGAACTCGAAAACCTCCTTAAATTGGTTCCTTCTGTTAAGTCGGAAGCCGTATTTGCCGACCGTATTATAGGCAAGCCGTATATCCATCTTAAAATCAAGCGAGAAGAAATTGCACGCTATGGATTAACTATTGAAGATGTTCAACAAACCATTGAAACAGCCATTGGGGGCATGAAAATCACGTCTACCGTACAGGGACGAGAGCGTTACCCAGTGCGTGTACGTTATCCAAGAGAATTGCGGGATAACCCGGAAGCCCTCGGTAAAATTTTAATGGGCACTCCTACTGGCGCTCAGATTCCGCTTTCGCAACTGGTCGAATTAGAGTATGTGCGCGGTCCGCAAGCCATTAAGAGTGAAGAAACCTTCTTGGTGGGCTATGTGCTTTTTGATAAGCGCGATGATTTTTCGGAAGTAACTGTTGTGAATGATGCACAAAAATTCATACAAGACAAAATTGATGCAGGCGAATTGGACGTACCCGCAGGAATCAGTTATAAATTCTCTGGAAATTATGAAAATCAAGTACGGGCTGAAAAACGCCTAGCCATCATCGTTCCCCTAGTGCTTTTTTTGGTATTCCTCATTCTCTATTTCCAATTCCGCTCTATCAGTACTTCCTTGATGGTCTTTAGCGGTATTGCTATGGCCTTTAGCGGCGGCTTTCTTGTACTGTGGTTTTATGGTCAGGACTGGTTTGCCGATTTCTCCCTCTTTCAAACCAATTTTCGTGAGCTCTTTCAAGTGCATTCCATCAACCTGAGTGTAGCTGTTTGGGTAGGCTTTATTGCGCTCTTTGGCATTGCAACGGATGATGGGGTATTAATGGCTACCTACCTAGACCAGAGTTTTAAGCGAAATAAAACAACAAGCATAAGTGGCATACGCGCTGCAGTAATTGAAGCCGGTCAGAGACGGATTAAACCCGCCATCATGACTTCCGCCACCACCATCATTGCCCTATTGCCCATACTCACCTCCACAGGACGCGGTTCCGACATCATGATTCCAATGGCTATCCCAGCTTTTGGAGGGATGCTCGTGGCTTCCGTTACCTATTTTATCTTACCCGTGCTCTATTCCTTCCGCGAAGAGCGTAACCATTTAAAAGGCAAATCATGAAAAAATACCTCCTTCTATTCCTTAGCGCCTTATGCTTTAATGCCTTCGCTAATGCGCAGACTCTGGACGAATATTTCCAGCTAGCAGCTGAGAATAATCCTGGCTTGCAGTCGGAGTATAAAAACTTTGAGGCGGCACTACAAAAAGTAGCTCAGGTGGGTAGTTTGCCCGACCCGGTACTGTCCTTTGGCTATTTTATATCCCCTGTAGAAACACGAGTAGGACCACAAAGGGCCAAATTCTCACTTTCTCAAATGTTCCCCTGGTTTGGTACCTTGAAAGCACAAGAAAATGCAGCGAGCCTACTGGCAGAAGCGAAATACCAAGTCTTTCTCGATGCGCGAAACACGCTTTACTATCAAGTTGCTGCCGCCTATTATCCGCTCATAGAACTGGAGCAACTTATCCTATTAGAAAAGGAAAATTTGCGCATCCTCGACTCCTATAAAGATATTGCCACAGCGCAATTCCAAAATGGAAAAGGGACCATGATTGATGTATTAAGGGTAGATATGATGGGAAAGGATGCCGGAACCCATCTATCCATACTAAATCAAAAGAAAAAACCCTTTGAAACACGCTTTAACCGAATCCTCAACCGCGCGGACAACAGCGCTATAAACTTGCTCGATACCCTCGCTATAAGCGGCATTGCACCCAATTACCGCAGAGATTCTTTGTTCACAGAAAATCCAATGCTCGAAAACCTCGATCGCCTTATTCAAGCGAATGAGATGAACGAAGAGATTGCCATCAAACAGGGAATGCCCAAGATTGGTGTCGGGTTGGAGTATGTGATTGTTGGGGAACGGAAGGATATCACGATGGACAAAAATGGTCGCGACATCTTCATGCCTATGGTATCTGTAAGTCTGCCAATTTATCGCGCCAAATACCGGGCGGCGCAGAAAGAAGCGCAGTATATGCAAGAGTCGTATACCCTAAAGAAAGAAGAATTAAGCAATACCCTGATTCGCTCCTATGATCGGATTTATTTCGAAATTCAAGAACAGCTGGCACTCGTCCAATTGTATGAGGAGCAAATTCAAACAGCCAGTCAATCGCTTGCCTTACTAATTCGCGACTATAGCCATTCGGGGACACAGTTTGAGGAAGTGCTGCGCATGCAACAGCAGGTATTGGCCTATCAAAAAATGAAGGCTACGGCCCTTTCCCAATATCATATCTCCATTGCTGAACTCGATTATATCACTGCTAAAACATTCTAATCATGCAAAATCACGAACACACTTCTAGCGAACATAAACACGATGCAACGCATAAACATGCGGAACATTCCGGTCATTCCGATTCACATGATCATGCTGGTCATCATGCGCATATGATTCAGGATTTCAAAAAACGCTTTTGGATTTCCCTGCTCATCACCTTGCCCATCGTGGTATTGGCGCCAATGATTCAGTCATTATTAAATTACGATCTCCGCTTTAATGGCGACCGCTATGTTCAATTTGCGCTTTCATCCATCATCTTCTTTTATGGAGGATGGCCCTTTCTCAAAGGTTTAGCTGATGAGGTAAAAAAGAAGGAACCGGGTATGATGACCCTGATTGCGCTGGCTATTTCGGTAGCCTATTTCTATAGCAGTGCAGTGGTATTCGGACTCGGTGGTAAAATCTTCTTTTGGGAACTCGCTAGTTTGATTGTTATTATGCTCTTGGGTCATTGGATTGAAATGAAATCCGTGATGGGTGCTTCCAATGCGCTGCAAGAATTAGCTAAAATGATGCCTTCCAGCGCACGGCGAATCAAGGAAAATGGGGAGCATGAAGATATACCGCTTGAAGACTTAAAAAGTGGCGATGTACTATTGGTAAGGCCTGGCGAAAATATTCCAGCGGATGGAACCGTGATGGAAGGCGAAAGTCCGGTGAATGAATCAATGCTCACCGGAGAATCAAAACCTGTCACAAAACATGAAAACGACCAAGTAATTGGAGGTTCCATCAATGGCAATGGTTCCTTAAAGGTTCAGGTGAAACATATTGGCGAAGACTCTTATCTATCTAAGGTTATTGGCATGGTAGAAGAAGCCCAGAAAACCAAATCAAAAACCCAGAACCTGGCAGATAAAGCCGCCAAATGGTTATTCTATATCGCTTTAGGCTCAGGGATTACTACCTTAATAGTATGGTTGAGCTTGGGCAAAGACTTTGAATATGCCTTGGAAAGGATGGTTACCGTGATGATCATTTCTTGTCCGCATGCCTTAGGACTAGCTGTTCCATTGGTGGTGGCGATATCAACCTCCGTCTCAGCAAAAAATGGCTTATTGATTCGAAACCGTACTGCCTTTGAAAATTCCCGCAAACTGACCGTGATTATTTTTGACAAGACCGGCACCCTGACCAAGGGCGAATTTGGCGTAACACGTTTTCAAAGCACCCAAGAAAACCTTTCTGATGAAAAACTCCTTCAAATGGCTGCTTCCGTTGAAAATAGCTCCGAGCATCCGATTGCGGCTGGCATAGTGAAAAAAGCCAAAGACAAGACGCTCGAATTAACGGAACCCAAGAATTTTCAAAACATTACCGGAAAAGGCATACAGGCAAGTTTGGATGGAAAGGAAATCCAAATTATTAGTCCCGGAATGCTGAAAGAGCTGAATATAGAAATGCCCAAAGAAGCCTTCAAAACGGAGGACGAAACCGTGGTTTTTGTATTGATAGATAAGCAACTCGTCGGGTACATTGCCTTGGCCGACGAAATCAGAGAAGAAGCCTTGGAGGCAGTGAACACGCTAAAATCTAAAGGAATTAAGGTATTGATGGCCACGGGCGATAATCAAAAAGTAGCCAAAGCAGTGAGTGAACAACTCGGTTTGGACGATTTCTTCGCCGAGGTATTGCCCGAGGACAAACAGAAAATTATCAAAGACCTGCAAGCAAAAGGAGAGTTTGTAGCCATGACGGGCGACGGCGTAAACGATGCCCCTGCCCTGGCCCAAGCGAATGTGGGAATTGCCGTTGGATCAGGAACCGATATAGCCGCTGAAACTGCCGATATTATTCTAGTAAATAGCAATCCGAAGGACATCGCCAGCCTTATCCTTTTTGGTCAGGCAACGTATACCAAAATGATGCAAAACCTGTGGTGGGCCGCTGGATACAATATTGTGGCTGTTCCCCTTGCCGCAGGTGTTCTGGCTGGCATTGGAATTATTCTCAGCCCAGCAATCGGTGCGGCCCTTATGAGCTTAAGCACGGTGGTAGTGGCCATTAATGCTCAATTACTTAAACGACAAATGAAGAAATAAGATGAAAAATATATCAAAACAAACACTACTCATTAGCCTCGGAACGCTAGTCGTAGGACTATTCCTCGGTTGGATCTTCTTTGCTAGCAGCAATGAGACCAAAACAGATAAAACAGAGGCTAGCGTGACCGAATCCGAAACCATCTGGACCTGCTCCATGCATCCTCAAATCAGAAAGTCAGAAGCAGGACAATGTCCGATTTGCGGCATGGACTTAATTCCGCTAGAAACCACTGGTGGCGAAATTGACCCGATGGCTGTGCGGATGTCGCCCACGGCCATGCAATTGGCTCAGGTTCAAACCCTGGTGATTAGCAAAGATCAGTCTAGCAAAAGCATCCGGCTGAATGGAAAAGTTCAATCCGATGAACGTCTGCTCGCCACGCAGTCCTCTCATATACCCGGTCGCGTGGAGAAATTGATGGTCAACTTTACCGGTGAGTATATCAAAGCAGGACAAGTAATCGCCTATGTGTACTCCCCTGAATTGGTGAATGCGCAGGAAGAATTATTAGAGGCGAATAAAATCAAAGCAACACAACCCGCGTTATTTAATGCTGCCATAGAAAAATTAAAAAACTGGAAATTGACCAAGAAGCAAATTGACCAAGTTTTGCTATCCAATAAAACCCAGGATGAATTCCCCATTTTGGCCAATACTTCTGGTTATATAACAAAAAAACTGGTCAACCCTGGCGACTATATCAAACAAGGAGAAGCCCTGTTCCAAATTGCCGATTTGTCGAAAGTTTGGATATTATTTGATGTTTATGAATCCGAAATGTTTTGGATAAAAAAGGGAGATTCCATTTCCTATACCCTTGAATCCCTCCCGGGCAAATCCTTCCAAGGAAAGATTGCGTATATCGATCCGATAATTGACCCCAAAACACGCGTAGCCAAAGCGCGGGTGGAAGCAAATAATGCAGATTTGCAGCTGAAGCCAGAAATGTTCGTTACGGGGATTTTAGAAAGTAAAATAACGCCTTCCAGCAATTCGCTCTCCATCCCCAAAACAGCCGTTATGTGGACGGGTAAACGTTCTGTGGTATATGTGATGCAACGCTCCGATCAAGGCATCGACTTCCGCATGCGCGAGGTGGTACTCGGTCCGGAATTAGGCGACGCGTATATCATTGAATTCGGCTTAAACCCCGGAGAAGAAATTGCTGTAAATGGTACTTTTAGTATTGATGCAGCAGCCCAATTAGCTGGCAAGCCAAGTATGATGAATCCCGAAGGAGGCGTGGCCATGAAAGGGCATAATCATGGTGGAGCCTCGCAGGAAGAACCAAGTGTTAATCCAGCCGCCAAACCAGCGCCTTCAAATACGAAGCCAATAGGCAGTGTTCAAAAGGAACTATCGCCCCTTTTCACCCATTATTTTGCCCTGAAAGTGGCCTTGTCTAAAGATGATTTCGAAAAAGCCAAAAAGCAAGGTGAAGCCATAAAAACAAGCCTTTCCTCCGTTGATATGAGTCTATTTAAAGGAGATAATCATACCATTTGGATGGAACAATCCAAAGCATTAACAAAGAGCCTGGAGCATATTGAACACCTTACGGATATCAAAGTCCTTCGACAAAAATTCAACGCCATCTCTGTCGCCATGATTGTTTTAGCAGAGAGCTTCACCCCAAATGAAGCTCCCGTATATGTCCAACATTGCCCGATGGTAAATTCCAATAAAGGAGGGAATTGGCTGAGTGAACAAAAGGAAATATTAAACCCCTATTTCGGAAAATCAATGCTTGGTTGTGGAGAGATTACAAAGACGATTCGATAGGGAATAAAAGGAAACCCAGACCATCATAGTGGTGACCGGGTTTATGCCTTCGGTATAGCCGTTATGCATTGCCACTCCTCCATCGAGACAATCTTCAAGGTAAGAAATTCCATTCACTTTGAAAACGAAATAAAGCATTGGGTTTGTGCGGTGTTGGTGGCAAAGTCTATTTGTTGGCTAGAAAGATTTGGTAACCTTCACAAATTCGTTCTTCTGTTTTTTCTTCTCCGTGAACCTGAATCCTGAAGTTTGAGATTCCAGGTTTCTCGGCGTAGAAAAGTTCCAAGTTCGTATTGTTTTTGAAAAGCGTGTCTGATGGATTGTAATACTTGACCCAATGGATTTGAGATTCATTCAAAAAATACATGCCGGAATCCAATATTTCGATACCTAACTCATTAATTAGGTGTGAAGAGCATGTTTTATAAAAGATCTCCAATTCATTCGCTGGAAAATAGGAGGATGTTTTGCTTACAACAATTGTGCGATCCAAATCTTTTGCAGTGTCAAATGACATGACCCAAGTGCTTTCAGGGTTAAATTTGAATTCTGTCAACCATGATTTGGGAGCATAGAATGAAATTGTTGAATCTATAGCGGATTGATGAAGAACTAATTGTTGAGCTTCAATGGATTGCAAACACTTAACTGGACTGTCTTTTTCACGTGAAGAAGAACATGAGAATAAAACTGAAAGCGTAACGATTAGTGCAATTCTCATAGATTTTGCCCAACGGTTCGAGGGCTTGCGCAGTTTGGCATTGATGGGCGAGTCTTTCATATTAGAGGTAACATTAGGAGGAGCTAAATTAGCAGGCTTGGTAGAAATAGCCAAATTGCGCAACTGCCCTCTGTTACAAGCTGGGCTTTTCTGTCTATCACGGTACGATAGAAACAAGCCCTTCACGAAATCTTTGTTCACAATCCAGGATTCAAGATTTGTGAAGTGCTTGTTTTAGTAGTGGAGCAGGTTAATTAGAGCTTGTCCATAATATCAAGAGTCTGAGCTTGAAAGTTCGATAGCAAGGCGCGTGACGGACCAAAAAGCGCAGTTTACCCTTGTAAATGAGCATTTTTGGGACAAGCGCAACGCAGCAAGCGGACTTTATAGACAGACTCTAATTAATTAGAAACTTTTTGGTTTTAAATTGTCCGTTAACTTCCACTGCTGAAATGAAATAAACTCCGGGTGAAAGTCTGGATATCGAAATTGAAATGGATTTATTTTCATTCTCAATCCCTGTATTAAAATAAACAACTTTCCCGAAAACATCAGCTATGCGAAGGCTGGTAAAAATATACTCACTGGTTATATTCAATTGTAGGGAACCGTTGGTTGGGTTTGGATAAATCACAAAGTCAAAGCCAGTATTTTTCTGAAGCAATTGGTTTTGAATATCATTCGTATTTTCTTTATTATCTTCAGGCAAAACCATTGCCGGTTCATGGTTAAATCCACAGTCATCAATAAAAGGAGTACATGGTGCTATTTGAAAACTGACACGGTTTTGATTACCTATATCATAAAAAGTAGAATAGACACCTGTGATAGCAGAATGGGTAGGTGCATTTATTCGAAAACCCGGATTAATGGTAACTCTATTTCCGGCTCTAATAATGTAATCAGAATTAAATGCAGGTAAATTAAATGGCGATTGCTCAATAGAAGTTTCAGTAACATTAGCAACATTTATTTGTTGGGCTGCCTGAATAATAATTTGATTCTGGATTTGCCAGTCATTCCCTGGAAAGAACCGTCTGTTTATATCAATTACCGGTTGACAGGCTGAAATCGGGTCACTGCCTAAGATAGCAAGAACATCCTCATCATTAGGTGATAAATCAGGTTGCAATATATTCCAGCTTTTTTCAATTCTACTGAACATTGAATGTTTCATGTCATCACAACTTCAATCAGACGGGCCATGACTGTTAACCGCGGTAATGAGCCTTGAATTGGTAAATAATGGTGAGCCTGAAGAACCGCCCTGAGTTAAACCATCGTTCCATGTTACTTTGTGGCAGCTATTGAATAGTGGGTTCGTAATTTCACCGAAAGAAATTTTCTTAACATCGCCTGCAGGGTGGTGAATACAAATACCATCTTCGGGATAAGTCAAATTTACCCTGCTCCATCCACTGTGGAAAACGTTGTATTGCAACGGGATATTTTCAGTTAAGCGCATTAATGCGATATCTGGGCAACTTACTCCATCGCTTCCTTCTGAACTCAATAAATTAACACCTGTGATTGTCATCAAATCATTACCGTTCGTGTTAGTATTACAAGTGATACTTTGAAAGTTGAAATATATAATCCAGTTAGAATGTTCTGCAGTTCCTCGTACACAATGATCTGCGGTGAGAATAATTGGATCGAAATTCCCTGTGCCACCGTTTACAACAGCACCACTAAACATCCACCATCTAGGGTCATCGGTTTTGCGAAAGTAAAACTTAACCACACTTCTTATTTCATTACACCACTCGTTATACCAAGGTGCACAAATCACATTGTTGTGGCAATTGAAGGATGCTTCAAAATCACCTCTGTTTTCATATACATGAATGAATTTTTTTATTAGCAAAACTCCTTTGGGTTCGTCGACCGAATTAGGCCACCTGTTAACCTCTATAGTCAATTCATTGTCAAAAATCCTGTTACTCACAAATGACAAATCCGATTTATTATTGTGCATAGTATAGGCCCCAAAAATTCTCGAAGTATCATTTGGGCTGTAGAAGAAAAGTTTAGAATTGGCTCCCAACTCAAAATGCTCAAATATAACATGAAGAGCATTTGCGGAGGGTGATATTACTTTTACTCTCAGGGCAAACGCATTAAACTTTCAAGAGATTCAGAGCTTTGATAAGGTAGTGGTTATCCCATCCAGCCTTTAGTCTCTTGCTTTTTACACCTAGCTTGTTGGTTTTTTCATTTTTAAGAAGGTTTAATGCTATCTTGGTGAGTATCGAGAAATTTTGAG